>Ga0265295_1005381_pt1 | contig 16332 bp, 12 predicted proteins | sample Munlansysbiofilm_FD_192503 | JGI IMG/M metagenome (GOLD analysis project Ga0265295, IMG submission 192503) | Leachate microbial communities from a municipal landfill in Southern Ontario, Canada - Methane capture system biofilm | ecosystem: Engineered > Solid waste > Landfill > Unclassified ... | reverse complement strand
GAAGAAGCCAAGCGCACCGCTAAGGTCGAACGTATCGAGTTTCACAATCAAAACATGATCATCATCCAGCGCAACCTTGAGCGCGACCAGGCTGACTTGGTTAAGGAAACTGACCCGGACCGAAAGGCACAGCTGGAATTTTGTGTCGTCACCGCCCTGTCGGATCTCCAGAGCGAAAAAGACCTCGCGGCCTCCATCCAAACCGGGGAACTGGTTCGCACTCGCACTGCCTTCGACGATTATGCCCACGCCGGCTTCATCGCCAACATCAGGGAAAGCCAGCGTAGGATGGAACATTTCCAGCGATCAAGCGACGCACTTTTCAAATTGTCCGGAATGCTTCCCGGCGAAGAAGGAAGTGCGGCACGCGCCTTCGTGGAGCGCCAGCTGACCCCTGAGGTGCGTATGAACATGGATCAAGCTGCCGTGAAACGTATCGCCGAGGCCCTGGGCAAAAAGGTCGAGGGTCACTATTTGGGCGAACAGGCCAAGAGTGACGAGGAAGCAGCCTACGCCACCCTGGGCCTTGAAGCGGCTCAAAACATCAAGAGAGCGGCGGATTCGAGCATGATGGTCCTCTCCCTTTTCGGTGGAAAACACGTAGACGCGGCCTACCAGTCGGCCACGGGATACATCGAAGGTGGGCCGACAGAAGCCGTCCTGCGCACGGCCAGCATCTTCGGCCCCACAGCAGGGGCAGCGGCCGAGGCAATGCGCGGCTACCGTGAAGGCGGGGTGGAAGGCGGGCTCAAACGCGGCGTCATCTCCTTTGCCACGTCCAAAGGCATTGAATATGGGATGGGCAAGGTATTGGGAAGGGCAAAGAACGTCGATACTCCTGATGCGCTTGCCTCCCAAAAGGGTGCGGGCTCGCCGCACGCACCCGCAGGCAAGTCCGCTCCGGTCGGACAGCAGAACTTGGCCAAAATTCACGGTTCAATCGACAAGCGCTCTCTTGAACAGTTCAACAAGGTGCGCAAGCAGGGCGAAAATCTGGCTGAAGATTTCCGACAGGCCCAAAAACGCCTGGCGGATGCCGGTAGCTCTGGAGCTTCGGCCAAGGAAATAATGCGCTTGCAGACCGAAGTCCGGGAAAAGGTTGTGGCGATCAACAGCAGCCCCCATGCCAAGAATTTCCTGAAATACAAGGGAGACGCTCTTTCCCAGCGTTCCTACAACGCCCACCTCCGGGCCGTGCACGCCGATGTGGAGGCCAAGTTTCATGCCAACATGCAAACCAAGGGCTGGACGCAGCCGCCTTTAAAAGAATTCCGCAATGCGGCCAGTTCGGGCTCGGTGGGCATGGACTTCGACATCGGACTGGACCGGCAGATGGCCAGATCCATTGCCCGGGACGGTAAACCCGCCAAGCTAAACGAATGGCAGCAGGATGCACAAAAGGCATGGAACCAGGCCTACCAGGCCTCCACCGGACACAATGCCGAACAGGCATGGGAGACGATCACCACCCACGCCCACGCCGAAAGCTACAAGGACATGGCCTGGCTCGCCAAAGACAAGTCAGAAGTCTCCAAGTTATGGGGGCAGCAGGCTGCCGACGTAACCCGCTACAAATCCTGGCACATGCTCAATGACCCGAATCTCGACAAGATGACCAAACTACAGGAAATCAGCCGTGGCGCGGCCAAAGACATGAAAACCAAGCTCAATCCTATTCTGGACAAGGTTAAACCCACGGGCAAAAGCCTGATCACATTCAAGAACTCCCGTGAGCACTGGGACAAAGTCCGCAAGATCCTGACGGACTTCGGCGAGAACAACATCGACCCAATCACCGCCGACCGCCGCATCCGCGAACTGACCGGCGGCAAAGGCATCCCCGACGTGGTCGAGGACATGACCTACCTGCTGGAAGGGGCCATCAAGTTCGGAAACAGATCATAAGCAAACAGGCCGGGAGATTGTACTCAATTCTCCCGGCCTGCTTATGCCCCAACTGTCGTCCTTTAGACCGATCCATCTATGTTCCTTTGATTTCGGGCTGCCTGCCCTTGGCCTCGGAAAACGACATCCAGCCATACGTGTATCGGGCTCCGTATTATTGAAGCGGCGCCCTGTCACCAGAACAGTGAAAATGAGCGAGCACCAGGAGTAAAATGGACACAAGAATAATTTTTCTCATAAACCACGCCATAAACAGCCTCCAGTTTGTGGTTCAACCTGAACCGACAATCCGGCACAGGGTCTGATGGTCCGGCTCGGGAGCGTGGCAGCGGGAGCATTGTCCTTCTCCCCAACCGTAGAGGTTGCCGCAGGCTAGGCAGACCCGCTCGGGGCGGTCCAATTCCGTCTTCTCCGGAAATTCCAGCCCCGAAACTTTAAACACCCGATCGCCGGGATTGAAATATTCGTATAGATCATTCGAAAGGCGCTGTGTGAGGACCTTGCCGCTCTGGGTTCGAATTCTGGCCATGGGTTTATATAAGATGTCATCCTGCAGATCCGTGTCACGGCGCACCCCCAATTTCTTCGTGAACATCTCATCCACCACCCCGAACCAGCTTTGGGTCGTCTGCTTCCGGGACCATCTGGCCAGCATAAATAACACCAAAGCCGCAAATCCGAAGGAATAAAGAGCGTCATCGTTAATCTCGCCAAGCTCCCACCAGATCAATCCGAAAATTAAGGGCAAGACCAATCCGAAAAAGCTCCAGGCATAGATGCGTGAATGTCGACCATATTTTTTCACCCAGGCCTTTGTCTGGTCAGGGCTCATGACGGTCATACCAGAAGAGGATTTTTTGCGCGAAAAGGTTTTTGAGCCTCTGTTCTCTGTCGCCATTTCCTTCTCCTGTCCTGTAAACACAAAAAAGGCCCTCGCCTAATGAAGCGAGCCGTAGCATTTATTTAAGGGGAATGCTCTCACGTCGAAAATGGTTGCCGTCGACGGATAGGTATTCCACGCAACCCCTTACGAACAATGCACGTGGTATAATAATGTCATGGACGCGATCAGCGCCGCCAAACACGAGGATGTGCATTTTACTGTCCTCGTCACGGGAGAAGTAGACCTACGGTACGATAGCATAAGCCCATCGTCCTGGACACCCCATAGTTTGATTTGTTCCAGATCTGCTCCCAGAAGGTCAAGACCCGTCTCCTGGCGCATCTTCTGGGCTAAACCCATATATTCTCATCCGGCAGTCGTCCCCAGCAGCCCAGGGCAAGGACCGTGACCTTGCCCTGCTCCTCCATCTGCAGGAGCCCGTCGGGGCCGGTAGCAATCTCCATGTCCGAGGGCAAGGCCAAAGCGCAGAAAATCATTCCTGTGGGAAGCAGAAAGCCAATCACAAATGTCAGCACTGTCAAAAACAACCGCATGTAGGCCTCCTCTTTGTGTTATTACTTTTTAATACCTGTCTGCATCTGGCAAAGACACACTTAAAAATCCTACGCCGTATTGATTTCATGCACCATGTTTTGTGTTCCAGACGAGCTGGCTCAATCATCGCTCAATTTGAAAGCTTATCTTCACCCCCTCGAACATGTTCCACGTTCTGGATTCATACTCTATTCTCTCGACTTCCTTCCACTCTAAAGGTCCCTTCTGTATACCATTCCCTGTATCTGAGAATGAATGCTGGCCACAATGGTATGTGCCTCTTGGCTCACGATCGCCGACAGCATAAACGTACCTCAGTCCATCTTCGGCGCTGCGGGCGGATTTGCTGATCAAATTGAATTTCGGGTCGAGGGACACCTCATGAAAAGGACCGAGTCTGATCTTCTCCTTGCCCATGAACCCGAAGTCGGGACTGAAGATGTCGAGATCAAGACTCAATTGCGTGATAGTTTTTCCATCGGCTGAAAACTGCAGGCTACCCTTGCCCTCATGATTGAATCCATTTGCAGTGTAGCTGAACGGGAAGGCGATGGTCGTGCCAGGGGTGACCATGGCCTCGATAGTCTTGCGGGTTGTCCCATACGAATAAGAGGAAGACCCGAAGGTGATAGCAAGCTTGGGCGTATCCTTCATGACTCCCCATATTTCCCCCGTCATCTCCATGGCCTCATCCGTGGGGTGGTCCACTCCAGTTACTTCGATCTCCTTCACGACCTCCACTGTGCTGCCTGCATCATCCCGGATTCTGAACGTCACGGACCGCACTCCCGGTTCTGCAGGGGCCTCCCAATAATACACGACACCTGTGGACAGCCCGTGGCCAGCTATGCCCACCGGCTGGTAGTCGGGAATACCGCCGGTCAGGCTGACCTCAAAATGCGCAATTTCTCCGGGTGCCACCGAGTCCGGGCCGCTGACAGTGGCCTGTCCCAGAGGAGGGGCTTCAGCGATCATACGGTCGATCTGCGCAATCAGCCCCTGGACCTGTCGCACCCTGTCTTCAAGTTCGGGATGCCGGGCCAGGGCTTTTTGAAGCACAGACAGGGCCTCCTCCACGTGCGTCCGGGCCAGTCTCAGATTACGTCCTTGGCTGGCCAGCCGATAACCGTACATATACGGCACCCGCACCTGGGCGATAACCTGGTTGGCCGCCCTGCGCTCCTCAGCCTTGGACACAATGCTTTTCAAGTCCTGTATTTTCTCGAAAATGCCCTCGTTAGGGAAATTATGTTCCATAGCATACCGTTCGACCTTGGCCAAATAATCGGCTGCCTTCGACACATTGCCGACCTTGAGCAGTTCATCGACCTTGAGCATACCACGAATGGCGTTCATGCGCAGCTCCATGTTTGCCCACTGCTCCTTCATGGCGGCATTGGTGCGGTCATACTGAAGCATGATCATCTCCGTGACCAATTCTTTGACTTGTGAACTCGTCCAGCTTACCACCAGGCCCGGTAAAAACCCTCCTCCCAGTGCGGCGGTGGCTGCGGTTCCGGCCGTCTGCGCAGCAAAGCCGAAACCCGTACCTGTGGCGATAGCCGCCTTTTCCTCGGCATCGCTCAAGGCCCACAGGGCAGGTACGTCAAAAGCCAGGATAAAAACACCATCGACAAAGGTTCCGATGACTCCGGGGTTTTTGGCCAGGTAATCCTTGACGACCTCCTTGGCGCTCTTTTCGGATAAAAGTTTCTGAGCCGCCCGGAGCTGTGCGGGGGAGAGTTGATTCAGGGCTGTCTTGAGATCGTTGGCCATATGCGCCGGAACCTTCCCTGTCGCGGTGATGGCCTCCTCGACACGATTCAAGAGGTTAAGTGCCCTGACTCCGGCATCGTCAAGCGCGTCACCTCTGTAGGCCACAAGCTTTTTCAACCCGTCGGAGCCGACATTGTGAAAAGCCCCAGAGGCGCTCTCATCCAGAGCTACGACAGCGAACTCCCGGAGTTTTTTGCTCCGGATCATGTCCAGCAGCTCCTCACGGTTGGAACCAGCCAGCTTGCCGAGCCTACCCGCAAACTCCTTGAGTCCATCCTTGTTTCCCTTCCAGTACTCCAGCGCGGCACGAAGCTCCCCGCTTGCCCCTTCCGGGAGCGAGTCAAATGTCAAACCCGCGCTGAGAAAGGACTTCATGACCGCTTTCAGGCTATCGTCCACGACGACCTGCTGGCCGATCTCCGCCTGCGTGGGTTGTTTCAATTCTAAGGATAGGGAAGCACTTGCCCACGCAAAAATCAAGCCCAGAAACAAAGCACCTATCCGTTGCATCATCGGGATATTCATTCCAACCCCCACTGAGCCAATTGCGACCCTGCTTCTGCGGCCCTCCGGCGAAGTTGCCCCGCCCTCTCCACATCCTGCGGCACCCACAGTCCAGATTCGTATTCATCAGCCAAAAACACCATGGCATCGGCATCTCCAGCTGCTGCTGCATCCTTAAGAAGGGCCACAGACCTGATTGGATCAGGCAATCCGTCGGCACCGATCCGGACAGCAAGGGCCAAGCTAACCTTCGTCCCGGGATCACCGCTGTCAGCCTGAATTCCAAGCTCCCTGATCATTTTACCAAGGTCTGTAATCTCGCCTTTGTCACCTGCATTGACAAAGGGAGGCTCTTGAAGAACGGACGGCCCTGAAACGAGCTGTTCGCCCGGGGGCAAGCCTTCATCCATTCGGCTGATCAGCTGTCCTATAACATCACGCTGCGCTTCGCTCAGACTGAGCTCTCCCTCACCAGCCTGCCTTAACCAGGAAGCGAGCTGCGTCCTGTCGGCGGAGATGAGGTCCAGACCCTGGTCACGGAACTTCATGGCCATTCCCGCAGTCGATTTAGGCACGAGCCTCCAGGCCCACAGGGCCCGAACCGTGAGCTGTCCTTCGTCACGTAGTCGCACCAACTCGGGCGGAAGAGTATCAACTGCCGGTTCCGAGGCTGCCAGGGGCTGAACACATAAAAAAACTGCCATCAGCAACGTCATCCATAGATTCATTTTTTCCTCCCTTAGTCCAACACCATTCACGCAGCATGCGTAACGAGCACCATACTCTTCATAATATCCTTTATTTTGTCCCCCCCACCATAATCACTGGACACCCCCGAGCCTGACCAACAGCTTGCGTATTGCCGCAGCGCTGTCTAAAAGGGTTTCGGTCAAGGAAGAAATGGCCGAAAGGGGCGATATAATGAAAAAAACAGGATGAAAAACAAGGTCAAATGCAGCCATGCAAACCCAGACAATTTTATCATAAACACCTCGTAGTATACGGTTTTTAATAAGACCTAAATCCATAAAAGGCAGGTGTTAACAAGTGCCGGAGACATGAAGCTGCAGCACGGGAAGTCACTCCGTGCCAGAGAGACTGTCCACTTCCCTTACGAGCAGGAGAAGATCTCTAAGCAACTCATCTGAAACTTCACGATCCGGCACGAGCCCCGCACCCGAACAGGAACTGCCACCTGGAAGCACAACGTCGCGGTTGGTGTAGCGCAGCACCGAGCCGTCGGAAAGGTTAATTTCGACCTGGGAGCTGCATTTGCCGTAGGTTCGCTGACCCACAAGTTTTGCCCTGCCTTGCTGGTGCAGGGCTCCGGCGAAGATTTCGGCTGAACTGGCCGTGTCCGGCCCCACGATGAAAACCACCGGCATAAAATATTTTTTTCCAGAAGAAGCACGAACTTCACGAACTTCTCCACCCCTGGTTTGTATTGTTCCCAAAAGAGTGCCTTGGGGAAGAAACAGACCTGCAACATCAAAAGCCTCGTAAAGATCGCCTCCTCCTGCGTCACGCAGGTCGATAATAAGAGATTCATTTGGGGACGCTTCATTTCGAGCAAAAAAATCGATCGTAGCCTGGAGAGCGGGCTTGGTCATCCCGGCAACGAATTCACGAATACGCAGGACCTGTCTCTCACTTGGCGGAACTAGTTCCACATCTAAGGGTTTGAAAGACGTGCGAACAACTGCGACGGCCGATTGCCGCCCGTCCGGCAGATCAAGAGTGAGGCGCACGACAGACCCTTCATCACCTTTTAATAAAACAGCTACGGCCAGGGGCTCAAGCCTGGCAACGCTCTTGCCATCGACTTGGAGGAGCTTGGACCGGTCTGGCACTCCCGCCGTGTCTGCCGCACCACCCTTGTAGACTGCGAGGAAAATCTCGTCACCGCGCACGATCAACTCCGCACCGATACCGAGCCAACCCTCTCTCCTGGTCGTAGGCGATCGATATTCCCGGGCCGTGAAATACCGCGCATATGGATCAATCTGCTTAAGGAGCTCCGGCAGGCCAGCCATGTCAAGAATTTCAAGAGCCGCTGGAGCAGGCGGAACAAGGGCATCTTCGCTCAGAATCCGGCGAATCTCATCCAGAGGCGCAGAGTGCGCCTCTGGATGAGTAGTCAAAACGACTGTAACGGCCAAAATCAGGAGGGCTCCAAGTCTCATTGGGCAAGCTCTATTTGCATCTTCATGAGCAGGTCGTATTCCTTGCGCAGGGAGTCACGCTGTTTTTCAAGCTGCTTGCGGCGTAAATCCATGTCTGTGTCGCCAAACCCGCTACCTTCCAAATCATCAAGAGAAGACGCCTGTTGGTTCATCTTCCCCTTCAGGTCAGCCACCCGCTTCTGCAACTCTGTAACGCGCTGCTTGTCAGTGCCCTGCTTGTCAGCGAGGCTTTTGGCCTTCTTGTCCAGGGCCGCTATCTCGGACTGCATGGATTTCACCCGCCCCTGATCCATATTGAGCTGTTCCTGGACCGCTGTTTTCTGAACCTCAAGCTGTCCTTTCTCGGAGTCGAGAGCGCGTTGTGTAGCCCGCAGCTCTTCAAGTCGTTCCTCCCGTTCCGTCATGCGATTTTTGTAACCGCCACTGCCCAGACCGGCCACTCCACCAAAAAATCCGCCTTCGCGCGGATCATCCTGACTGGCACAACCGCCAAACACCATCGCCAAAAACAGTGTCACAATAAGAATACTATTCTTCATACAGACAACCTCTGGTCGATGCGAGCCAGCTGGGTGCTGCTGTCGCGCAGCTTATCCAGATTATTCTGCAACGCATTCACCTCCTTTTCCAGACTCGCAATGTACTGGTCACCGTCAGGACGAGTCTTTTTCTCACCTGCCAAGATGGCGGTCTGGACTTCAAGCTCTTTGGACAGAGTATTCTCCAATTTCTTATTAGCATCAACACGTTTCTGCAAATCAGCGCTCTTGGCAACAAGAACTTTCTTGTCTACGACCCCTTTGTCGTATTTCCCACGCAGGCTCTTTGATTCCTCTTCAAGCGTGGCTATATCCCTGGAGAGTTTTTCATTGTAGGCCATGGTCGTATTGTTGAACTCCTGGGTGCTGGCTATCTCCGCATCAAGAAACTCTTCTGAGCTGGCATAGGCCTGCTTGCGCTTGGCGATCTCATTCCCAACAAAAAACCCCAGACCCGCGCCGGCCGCAGCGCCAATGGCTGATCCGCGACCGCCTCCCACGGCATAGCCGATCAGACCTCCTAATACCGCCCCGGCTCCTGCTCCCTCAGCCTTTGTGCGGTTCTGATCGGACATAGTCGTGCATCCGGGCAAAAGAGTGCAGATTATGAGCATCACAAAAAGCATTTTAACAATCTTTTTCATGAAAGGAACCTCCTTAAATTGTTTGTTTTATAAATCTGAAAATCCGGTAAAACTTTTACGGAAATCTTCCAGCCAGACTTTGGTTTCAGCCCGGCGCTTATCCGAAAAGGCTTGTGCGTGATCCTTAAGCAACCGCATAACCAGTCCTTCTCTCTTGGTCATCTCCTTGGCCTCAAGCTCCTTAAACGCAAAATCCATGTAGGACTTCTCATATTCGCCCAGGGTGCCAATCTTATCCTTGTAACCTTGCAGCTGCTCGCGTAGTGCCGTGTCCAACTCGCCCATGGATTTCTCCACTGCGGCGACCTGTTCCTGATAACGTGCGGACACTTCCGCCAACTCCCTGGCCGTGGCAAGGGTGTCGGCAAGTCTTTGCAGACGCGACAGGTAAACCGAAAGGTTGACCCCATTGCGGGCCGCGTCCTGGGCCAAACTGCGAGCGCTCGCACGCTGGGCCAGTTCAAGGCGCTCCCTGGCCTTTTCCAGGGTGGATTGCACCTCGCCCAATGGCTCACGCAGGCCCGGATTCTCCTTGATGAGGCGCTCGATGATGGGATCGGCGGAACCGATCTGCACAGATGCCTGACTGACCAGGTTGTCAAGAGTGCCCCCCACGGGCATGGTGCGGCGCAGGTCCGCCTTGTAGGCCTCGTACTCCTTTTCAATTCGGGTCCGTTGGGCCGGGGTTACGACTACATTGGCTCCGATGGCCAGACGCGCCCCGGTGTTGAAGGAACGCCGCTCCTCAACCTTCTTTTCGTCCACATTCCAGGCATAAACGTCGAGTTCGGCCCTAAGTGCACTGCGCAGGTCCGCCGCAGATGTGGAGACGCTCCCACCGCGCACGGCCACTCCGCCGGGCTTACCCTGCCAGATCTCCGGCCGGAACAGACCTGAAGTCATTTCCTGAACATTGCCGAAGAGATCATAAAAGCCGCCCGCGTCAGGCTTGCGCAATCCCACCGGCCGCAATTGATGCTTGGCATTGCCGAGGTGCCATGCGAACTCGTTGGCCTCGGCCGCCGGAAAAGGCAGGCCATTGTCAAAAGTGCCGGCCTGCAAGGCACCGAGGCCGCCACGAGCGCAGTATTCCCATTCGTCCTCGGTCGGCAGGCGCATGAACCCTGGCGCTTCGTCCACGCGGGGCAGTGCCGTGACTCGCTCGGGATGGGCCGGATCAAACAACCACTGATTGTAACGGCGAATGAATTCAAGCACATCTCCGTGGCTAACGTAGGCCAGCGGCATCATGAGTGCGTCGCGCAGTTCGCGACCTTGCATGGTCGGAAGCTTCTGGTCCTCCGGGTCGCCGCTTGCAGCAAGCAACGCATCCATGCCCATGACTGCAACATACTGACCACGGGTCAGCTCGTACTTGGCCATGACCAACTCCCAGGCTCCGCCAGCACCGCTGGGAAAGGAGCCACTGATCTGGGTGCGCTGCAGGCCCTCAAAAATTCCACCGGCCGCGTCACCGATTTGAATAATGCGGGTCTGATCGCCCCAGAACCCCTTGCCCGGTACCGGGACCTTGCGAAAAACCATCTGAGCGTCGCCCGGCATGGGCAGAATCAGATCACCTTCTGCCGGCTTGGGATTGTAAGGAGTCTGGGGAGGCACTTCGGCCAGGGCCCCTTTGGTCAGGACCGCGAGACTGAGTACCCAGGCCGACGCGAAAAGAAGAATAAACATCACGGCCGGAAAGTGCCGGCCAGACCTCATACTATCATTGCTCACGAATGACCTCCCCAGGATCAATGTTTGTCGCCCGCCACGCGGCTGCCAAAGAGGCAAGCGTCGCAAGGACGAAGGTTACCAGACAAAAAACAGGGACATAGGCCCAGGGTAGAACGCAAAAAGCCTCCCCCACTGCAAGCTCTGAGGCAAAGGCGTGATTGATGGTCGCTGCCAGAGCGCCATAGCCGCCAAAACCAGCCGTAAGGCCCAGGGCGGTTATCATGAGCCCCTGGGCAATGGGGAAGAAAAAGACATGTCTGCGCGAAAAGCCCAGGAGCCGGAGCACTCCCAGATCCCGTCTGCGACGCTCCACGGCTGCGTACAGGCTGGCTACCAGCACGGCCGTTCCTCCAAAAAGTCCAAGCAGCGCGATGAGCCAAAAGAGGCGGGTCAAACCCTGATCCAGGACCTGGATCCGCTCAATGGCCTCCACTTCAGCGATAACCTCGATCCCCTGGTCTTTGAGCCTGTGATAAAGATCAGGCACATCATCAATGCTTTGCGCATAGAGACGAAAGCCCCGATACCCGCTGCGGGCCATCTCAAAACGGCCCTTTTCGTGGTTGAAAGAGACGGCGCGCTGGGTGGCGGTGCGCAACACACCCAGCAGCTCCATCGGCACTACCGGATGCTCAAGACCAGTCTCGCCGGCCGAATGCAGGTCGAATTCCAACCCGGCCAAACTGGGAGTGCTGAGTGTTGTTATTTCATCGGCAGGCGCGTGGGCGGAGGGCCATAACACACTCATCATCCCCTGGGAGAGCGTCCCGGTGTATCCGCCCCACGGTGTCTGCGGAAGCCCGAGCAGCCGCGCCTGTTCCTCGTTTATGGACAGACCCACAAGGCGCAAGGTCTCTTCGTCCTGCCTGACCACGACATCACGGACATAGGGCAGCAGCACACGGGTATATCCTCGCAGCTTTTGATCAATAGCCCGCAGGTTGGAAGCAGTTATGGAAGCACCGTGTGAAAGCAGATCGTAGGCAACGAGATTCTGTGGCGGTGAAAAACCAACCAGATCCTTTGCGCTGTACGGTTTCAGGTCTGTAATGCGGCTAAACCCGGTGTTAATGACAAGCCCGGATCGGCTAATGGGAGGTAAGGGTTCAGACAACAGCAGCACGGCCCCGTCAAAGCTGGCGTAGGGTTCGGGAGTATCGCCGGTCCAGCCACGCGCTGGAGCTGCGTACCCTTCCTTGTAGGCCTCGACGTCAAGTACAAACGAAAGGGGGGCATAGACCCTGGCCAGGGCCCCAGCCCGGACGTCAAGCACAGCCACAACGTGCAGCCTGGCCTCCACATTTTCCATGCGACCGCCCCGGGACCGTGTAACCCTTGCGACAACTTCACCGCCGGCATTCACGCCCAGACTTCTGGCTGCCTCAGCCGTGAGCACCGCCGCACCATCCTCGGGCACTATGCCGCCGTTCTCAAGAAGCAGCGGGTCGCCGGGGGCTGTCGGGATAAGGTCGAAAAGTTCGGCCATGCCAGTCTCGTCCCGAACCACGCTGATGACCGATGACAGGGGCAAAATGGTCGGAGTCAAAAAACCCGTACCGGGCCAGGAACTGACCTCTCTGAACCACTCGGGTTTGAACTCCCTGGTTTGCGAGGGCCGGATCTCACGAAAAACAGGGTCCTCGACAAGTCGCTCCCGGAGAGTCTGAATAGTACCGTATTTAAGACCGAGCAAAACCAAAAGGGGAGAAATGACCGCTGCCAGGGCAATGACCAGACAAAGAGTTAAAATCCACTCGTGACGCAGGTGCAAAGCGGCAAGGGAAGAGATGAGTCTCAGTGGGCGGGGCTGAGTCATGGGGTACCTTCTATCACAGGTCTGCACAACGAACGGGTGATATGTTCAGAAACCTGATGCGTGTCAAAGGTGTAGGCGATGTCGGCACGGTCCATGACCAGTTCCACGTCATGGGTGACCACCACCACGGCCACGGCTTCATCCCGGGCCAGGCGATGCATGTCGTCCATGATGGCACGGGCACGGGCCTTGTCCACGGCTGCAGTGGGCTCGTCGGCCAGCACCAGACGGGGCTGATGGGCCAGGGCGCGCAGTATGGCCACCCTCTGCCGCTGTCCAATGGACAGGGCCGCAGGCATCCTCTCCAGGCAGCCACCGACCCCTAGTCGATGGGCCAGAGCGTCAATCCGAGACATGGCAAACTCGCCGCCCTTGATCCGTGCGGGCAGACAGATATTCTGCCGCACGCTCAAAAAAGGCAGCAGACCTCCGGTCTGCAGGACATAACCGAACAGGTCACGGCGCAGAGCAGACAAGACCGTTTCGTCATCCCGGGCCCACAAGGCCGCAATGTCCCAGGGGTCATCCGACTTTTCGGAAATAATTTCAAAGCGATCGACCCGGGTCGGAGCCATGATCAGGGAGAGCATGTCAAGCAGCGTGCTCTTGCCGCAGCCGCTCTCCCCGATGACCGCAACCATTTGCCCGGGGCTGACCGCAAAGTGAGGCACGTGCAGTTCGAAAACGCTTTCGCACTGGGGACGCATCTTGACGAGCCCTTCCAGGCAGACCATGGGCGCAATTGTTTCAGTCATACTGTTCCCGTTTACGGCAGGTAATCAAGATGCAGCGGGTAGACCAGGTCTTGGTCCGGATCCGTGTCGTTAAGACGGAACCATGCATCGACCTGCTCATTGATAGTGCGGTACTGGTCAAGTTTGGCCAACACGCTCCACTCCAACTGCGAGCGCTGTTCCGCTGTCATGCTTGCAAACATGTCGTCCGTCAGAGACAGGATGTCACTCTTGTAGGGCAGGCTCTGTATGAATGCAGGCAGGAGCCCGGACTTAGCCAATGTCGCCGCAGCACCAATGTCGTCGGGGCGTTTCATGGCCTGCCCGGAGACGCTTTGCAGAGCCTCAAAAAACTGTCCCTGGGTGACTTGGGCGCGCATCAGGGCCTGCACGACCTGATCCAGGGACTGGGACAGGGAAGAGAGCTGCTCACGCGTGACCAAAACGCGCACATCAAGTGAACGGTCAGCGGGATTTATCAGGTCACGATCCAGAGTCCAGGCCACGATATCCTTGGGCGGAGTGGCCTCCTTGCCGACGTATTCGATAAGTGCTGCCTCCCAAAGCTTGTCAAATTCCTTCAACGGGACTGCGCCCACCGCATCTGTGGCGGCGGACCCGCTCACTGTCTCATTGAGCAGGGTATTGATCCGACTTGTCAGATGTTCGGTCAGATCGCGATATTGCTGCTCCTCAAAGGCGTTGACCTCCTTGATAGCTGAGCTTCCGGTATCCCCGCGCACCCGTGCCAGATGGGAGAACTGGGCCAGTGCCCTGGGATGATCTTCAACAGCACGAGGATCTTGCAGATGGATGGCAAAAAGATGAACCTGGGCGTCGTCATATTCACGGCGCAGGTCGGTCTCATCCTTGCCGGACGTATTCTGGGGATGTCCCTTGGGGTGCGAGCTGGCGTCACCTATCAAAACAACAAAGCGCAAGGCTCCTTCACGCCATTTGGATCCCAGGGCCACATCCACTCCGGCAAAGGCTTCTTCGGCATAGTCCACACTGCCCACGGCCGTTGCTCCTCCTTCCTTTTCCAGCAATTCGACTATCTGTTCGCCCTGGACCAACTCGGGTGTTAGATTGCGGGTGATATATTCAAGCTGTGGTGCGACTTCCAGAGAATCTCGAAACACCACCAAACCAAAACGGAAACGGTCGGCCGTCTTGGCGCTGAACTTCCTGGTCATCCCGGCCACGGCCTCGCGGGTCATGTCGATGAAGGGCTGCATGCTGCGGGTGGTGTCGATGACGAAAACAACATCGGTTTTCACGTCACGCATGGTGGTTCCGCCCGCTGAGCGGCCTACCTGAGCCTGTTCCAGATAATCGGGACTTGAGAGGGTGTCAGCCCCGCGACTGTTCGGCACGGCAGCAGCCAGTTGCAAAAGGCGCACATCATCACCGCCGATCCTGGTCTGGGACCACTGCAGGATGGGCAGGACATAAAAATTGCGGGTGATATCTACAAAACGCTGGGGCTCCATGCTGACCACGGTGTCAGGTATGTTTCCTGCGTTTATGGCCTCATAGATGCCCTTGGCCTTGCCGGCCATGTCCATGTCATCGAGCACGGTTTCCAGGGCAGTGCGGTCATTAAACATGAGCACGGGGCTGCGCCCTTCGAGAGGATTACCGGGATGTGTGTAGGAGACTAACAGAGACTGCCGCCACTCAAGTACGTCCTTGGCCTGCATCCAGCCCTCGGGTTCAGTCTTGGAGCGGCCGATCCTGTACCAACCGTGCGGGTCAGAGGCCAGGCTTAGATCTAGGTTTTGACGCTCAAATACATAAAGTGGCCGGAAAGCCGGAACATTAGCGAGGACAATTCCGTCTTCACTCACCGCTGCATCACGATACATGGAGGAAAAAGGGCGGGGCAAAATACGCAGCGGCAGCTGCGTGGCAGCTTCCAGACACAGCCCTCCGGGTTTGCAGACAATTCCGTCATCAGGAGGAGTGGTTCCGGCATGCCCGACATTACCTTCTAAGGCAGAAAGGCCGTCCCTAGGTGCGTGCCCCTGTGTTCCTTCGAGATCCGTAAGGGCTGCATATCCAAGTCCAACAAAAGCTGTCAAGCATAGTAGCGTGCCTAGAGAAAAAACTCTCCGTGGGGACGCAAAACAATGAAACATGTTGCCTCCTAACGACGTCAGTTAAATTTTTATTATTCAATAAACACTTTTACAAAAATTATCAATAGAGTCGTGAAAAAATCTGAAAAGAAGACAAATTAATTATTTGTCAGCGCTGAAAGTGCATTACAATATACTTAAATTGACTGCTGTGCACTCGACTTTTGGGATTAGCCATCAAGAGCTAACAATCTTTATTCATTTTTTGTTTTGCTTATTATATTTGCAACCCCGGAAGGTGGGCATTAAAACTTTATCCTACGCCAACAACTCCTTACACAGCAACTCCGTCTGCATGGGCACGGTCTTGCCCGCCTCCGTCTGAAGATCCGGCGAATAGTCATACTTATTCACAGTAGTGTCCGGTTAGGTTTTTGCATAATCGGCACGGCCGGAACAAAAATAGGCTTCCGGCCACAACGAGCCTTGACACTCTGCCAGCAATGACAATTTGACGAGACTCCATGCATCATTATTTCAATATTCTGGTTGTTATTTCAAAAGTTAATATTACTGACTGCTTTTATACTTTATACGGGATGCTAACACAAACAATATCCTGAAAGAATTGGGTTTAACCCCACCAACAAAAAAAGCCCCGACCATGTTTCCATGATCGGGGCTTTATAAAGATAATCCGGCGGCGTCCTACTCTCCCACAGAGACTCCCCTGCAGTACCATCGGCGCTGGAGATCTTAACTTCCGTGTTCGGGATGGGAACGGGTGTGGCATCTCCGCCATTGCCACCGGATTAAGCTTGGCAATATTTTATCTGCTGAAAGTAGTTTTTTAGCTATTAGCTTTTAGCTATTGGCTTTTAGCTAAGGGCTAACTGCTAAAAGCTAACTGCTGTACATCTGCATTAAAGCGTTCAAACCTAAAAGGGTTTGAGGTTAGCGGCTAAGCCTCACGAC
>Ga0265295_1005380_pt1 | contig 16337 bp, 13 predicted proteins | sample Munlansysbiofilm_FD_192503 | JGI IMG/M metagenome (GOLD analysis project Ga0265295, IMG submission 192503) | Leachate microbial communities from a municipal landfill in Southern Ontario, Canada - Methane capture system biofilm | ecosystem: Engineered > Solid waste > Landfill > Unclassified ... | reverse complement strand
TTTCGGTGTCCACGGAGCCCTGCCCCTGCTGCGAGGGTTCGGGCCTGCGCCGCAACATGGAGTGGCAGTCGCTTTCGGCCATCAAGGAAATCTACCGCCTGCTGCGCCGCCCCAACTGCCCGGACCCGCTCCTTTACGCCTGCAACAAGGAGCTGGCCCTGTACCTGCTGAACCACAAGCGCGAGAAGCTGGCCGAACTGGGCAAACGCTTCGACACCGACGTGCACGTGGAAGTCCTGGAGTAGCGGGGGAGGGGGGCGTGCGCTGCTTCCTGGGCCTGCCCCTGCCCGGAGCCTGGCGCGACGGCCTCCGGGAGCTGACCGCCGAACTGCGGCCGGGACTGCGCTCGCGCCTGTCTTGGACCAGGCCGGAGAACTGGCATCTGACCCTCAAGTTCCTGGGCGAGGTGGAGCCGGACCGGCTGCCGGACCTGAAGGCGGCCCTCGGCGGAATCTCCTTCGCCCCCTTCACCCTGCGCGCGGGCGACCCCGGGTTCTTCCCGGACGCCCGGCGGCCCCGGGTGTTCTGGCTCGGGCTCGCGGCGGGCGCGGCCGAGGCGGCCTCCCTGGCCCGGAGCGTGGACGCGGCCCTGACGCCGCTGGGCTTCGAGCCCGAGGCCCGGCCCTTTTCCGCCCACCTGACCATCTGCCGCGTCAAGGAACCCGGCCCGGACGACTGGGCGGCCCTGGCGGAACGCGCAAAAAAGCGGCCCTTCCCGGATGCCCGGGCGGACCGCTTCGTGCTCTGGCAAAGCGTCCTGGGAGCGCAGGGACCGACCTACCGCGCGCTGTGGCAGGTGGCGGCCTCCGGCGAGGGCTCTACTCCGTAGCCTGGACCTCCCGCTCCGGCCTTCTCCTCGAACATCTCATCCAGCTTCACCCTGCCAACTGCCTGTCCATCTCCTGGCCCGTGCTGCTGACCCGGTAGTATCCGACCTCGGCCATGATCCGTGTCCTGCCAGATTGAGGTCTGATTCGTCAGAGTGTCAACATGGGGGAAAAGCCTTGGGGAGCAGGTGGCAGGCCTCTTTCTGAGAGGCGGAGGAGGGGAGTGGTGTTGGAGGGTATATTCTAGATGGATTGTTTTACTCCTGGACTGTCAGTCAACTAGAAATGGAATCGAAATATTGATAAGCTGATCGGAGACATTCACTCATGGGGAGACCGCCGTGGATAGGGAACCGCAACGCACCATCAAGGAAGTCCTAATCAAGGGCGAGCGTGGGAATTTGTTGCACGTAGACGATCTGCACGCGATGCCGCCCGACAAGTGGAGATTGCTACGAACCAGTATATCTAATCAGCACCAAGGTGGCGATGGAATCACCATGGTGTGTAAAAAATGCGGGCACCCAGTTTATATTCGTGTATATAGCTATTTTAATTGTGCTCCTCTTCCAGGCTTTGCGCACTATGATGGTAGTCCCGTTAATTGCCCTTGGTATCAGGGAAAGAATCGGACGCTTGATAGTCTAAAAGCTGAGCAATATAACGGACAACAAGAATCGCCTGAACATATATTGTTGTGTAATAAGATTGGTGAGCTAGCTGGTCTTGACAAAAGATGCATTAGGAATGACGTTAATAAGTATCACAAGCCGACAAACAATCCACATGGAAGAACTCCAGATGTCTTTATTGAATGGAAAGAAGGCGGTAAATTTGCTATTGAATTGCAATTGTCAAACACTTTTGAGGCAGAAATATCAGGACGATGTATATATTATTCAAAAGAAAAAATTCCTCTTATTTGGGTTCTTCACGATGTACATGAGTACAAAACAATTCCACAATCTATAAAAGACGTAATAATAAGACATAGAAACAACGCATTTGTGATTGATAGGGATTCAATAAAAGAGTCTTACAAACAAAATACACTTGTGCTTAAGTGCTACATGGTAACTGGTGATTCGTTCGAGTCGCCGGAGTTGGTAAATCTTGATGCGCTGACTATTCCAGGCGGAGAAATGCTCCCATTCTATAGGGATCACATCTCGCCGACGCTGAGAAGGAAGGCCTATGACAGGCGGAAGCCTTTTTTCGACTTCTTTTGCAATTGGGAAAAGAGGGATGCAAGACGAGAAGACATAAAATTTATCCTGAAGCTGCTGCCAGAAGAAGTTCCAGAAGAGTTTATATTTATGATTGCAGCTGCATTTTCTATTGTAGCAACTGTCGCAGAAAGAAAAGATGTAAACTATGCATCAAATGATCCGAATGTTCGTGCGATGCTCAATAGCTACTTCAATGGGTATCGTTTGGCGCGATATGCTGATATGATTGAATTTATTTTAGGGAGAATCAATCATGCCGTGCCCTCTGTCCCAAATGTTACGACAGAAGCAATCAATCGGAATATAAAGAAAAGAAAGGTAGACACCAAACAGGTTGGAATAGAAGACCCAGAATGGCGTATTATGAAATGGCTTATTCCTGAATTATTTAACGAGATAGACAGGGAGTTGCTGCGTTATATAGATCAACTACCTAGTTGGGTCAAAGTGCTATGATCGAATACGTTATGCTATGCCATTTTTTTAATATCGCATTCAATTAAATACATAAATCCAAGACATCACTCTTTGCGCGGTCTTCAAGAGATACAGCAAGGCCGAGACTCAACGCTTGTGATTGCGGGCCATTCCACCCGGTATGGGGAAACTGTGAGCAACAGTGCAGGGCCGAAAACGAGTCTGATCCCGGTTCCCTCAGGGCAGGGAGCCGAGTCAAGGAATGGCGGCGGGTTCAGGCGTGGAGAGGGGAGGGCGGGGGGACCGCCCTCTGACGATCAGAGGTAGTCCCCCCGGTTGAACTTGACCCTTTCCGTGGCGGCCAGGATCTCCAGTTCGTCCGCGATGGGCTTGAGTCCCGGATCGTCCTGGGCCATTTCCTTGACCCGGCCGGTCTCGGCCTCGATGTCCTGGAGCGCGGCCTCGGCCTGCTTCAGGCTGCCCCCGGACCCGAGACCGGCGGCATAGTTTTCCCACCGGTCCATGAGCCCGTCCAGGGAGGCGGCGGCGTCGGCCGACCCCTCGCCCGTCTTCGCGGTCGCCGCGACCTCCTCGGTCCCGAAGACCCGTCCGACCAGGGGCGGCAAGATCGGGGCGGCAGGCTTCGCCTGTGATCCCGAGGTCTTGGACACCTCCTGATCGAGCAGGCCCGCGAAGCCTTCGGCGGTGCGCGCGGCCTTGTCCGGCCTGGTCTGTTCGACCTGCCGGACTCCCTCGATGGAGTCAGGATGAATCTTCATCGTGTCACCTCATCCTGTTTTCGGCCATTTCTGCAAGGACTTTGCCAACCAGGGGTGTTTTTGCAATGTGCTGAAAATGCGCCTTTTTTTATTCAGCCCGCCGGAAGAATCTGCCGCCGCTTCCGGGGGGTGGAGAAAAGCCTAGCCCAGGCCGGGGGTCTTGTCTATCCGGCCCGTTTCTGTCATGCATCTCTTAGAAAGCACTCACAATGCGCATAATCCGCCCTGGCGGAAGAGGAGGTAGGGATCATGGCGAGCATCAAGAAGATTCTTTGCGCGGTGGACTTCTCCGAGCACAGCCCGATGGTCGCGGACTACGCCAAGACCATGGCCAAGGCCCTGGACGCCTCGGTGATCTGCCTGTACGTGGCCCCCTCGCTCAGCCAGTACGTGGGTTTCCACGTGCCGCCGAGCTCCATCGAGAACTTCGTCGGGGAGATCGTCTCCGGCGCGGACACCACCATGTCCGCCTTCCTGGCCGAGAACTTCGCGGGCGTTCCCGTGGAAGGCCGCGTGGTCACCGGCTACGCCGCCGAGGAAGTCCTGAACCTGGCCGAGGAGCATGGCGTGGACTGCATCATCATGGGCACCCACGGCCGCCGAGGCATCGACCGCATCCTCTTCGGCTCCGTGGCCGAGAAGGTGGTCAAGTCGGCCAAGTGCCCGGTGCTGACCATCCGGCCCAAGGTCGGCGCCGCCGCCTGATCCGCTTGACCCGCAACGCGCGCGACTCTGGAAGGGGGACGGCCTCGGCCGTCCCCTTTGTCTGCAACATCGGAACGAGATCATGAGCACACGCCGCCTCCGTCCGGAAATCCAGGACTTCAAGCCCTACGTCCCGGGCCTCTCCATCGACGAGATCAAGGCCCGCTACGGCCTGACCCGCGTGGTCAAGCTGGCCAGCAACGAGAACCCCCTGGGCACGTCGCCCCTGGCCCGCAAGGCCGCCGAGCGCGCCGCCGCCCTGGGCTTCCGCTACCCCCAGAACCACAACCCCGCCCTGGTGGAGGCCATCGCCGCCCGCCTGGGCGCGCCGGTGGAGAACGTGGTGGCGGGCCACGGCTCGGACGAGATGATCGACCTCCTGCTGCGCGTGGTCGGTCGCGACGGCGACCACGTGCTCTGCTGGAGCCACGCCTTCAGCATGTACCGGCTCACGGCCAAGCTCTGCGGCCTGGAGTGCCGCGAGGCGCCCCGCGACCCGGACGCGCCTCTGCCGCTGGAGGCCCTGGCCCGGGCCGCGGACGAGCGGACCGCCGTGGTCTTCGTCACCAGCCCGGACAACCCCACGGGCCGCGCCGCCCGGCTGGACGAACTGCGCGCCCTGGCCGACCGCCTGCCCGAGGGGACGATCCTGGCCGTGGACGAGGCCTACGTGGACTTCGCCCGGCCCCTGGAGGAGCACAGCGCCCTGCCGCTGGCCCTGGAGCGCGACAACGTCATCGCCCTGCGGACCTTTTCCAAGGCCTACGGACTGGCCGGGTTCCGCCTGGGTTTCGGGGTCATGCCGCCCTGGCTGGCCCAGGCCATGACCCGCGCGCGCATCCCCTTCACCATCGGAGTGCTGGACGAGGCCGCGGGCATCGCCGGACTCACCGACGACGCCTTCCTGGCCGCCACCCTGGAGACCGTGCACGCGGGCATCGACCGGCTCACCGCCGGGCTGACGGAACTGGGCTGCGTCGTGGGCCCGAGCCAGGCCAACTTCCTCATGTTCACCCCGCCGCGCCCGGGTCAGGAGGTCTTCCAGGGCCTGCTGGAGCGCGGGGTCATCGTCCGGCCCCTGGCGAGCTTCGGCCTGCCGGAGCGCATCCGCGTGAGCGTGGGCACGGAGGAGGAGAACGAAATCTTCCTGCGCGAGCTGGCCGGGGTGCTGCATGGCTGAGCCGGTCATCGTCACCCTGGACGGCCCGGCCGGGGTCGGCAAGTCCACCCTGGCCAAGATGCTGGCGGGCCGCCTGGGGCTGGCCTACCTGGACACCGGGGCCATGTTCCGGGCCGTGGGCTTTCTGCTCGGCCCGGGCTCCTGGGACTGGCCCGAGGAACGGCTGGCCGCCCGTCTGGAGGGCTTCCGCTTCGGACTGGAGGGAGCGGGCGCGCAGACCCGGCTCACGGTGGACGGCCGCGCCCTGGGCCCGGAGATCCGCACCGAGGACGTGGGCATGTGGGCCTCCAACGTGGCCAAGCTGCCGGTGGTCCGCGCCTTTCTCAAGAAGGCCCAGCAGGATCTGGCCCGGGGCACGTCCCTGGTGGCCGAGGGCCGGGACATGGGCAGCGTGGTCTTCCCGGCCGCACGGCACAAGTTCTTCCTGGACGCGGACCCGGCCGAGCGCGCCCGGCGGCGCTTCCTTCAGCTCCAGGAACTGGGCCGCCCGGCGGACCTGGCCGAACTCACGGCCCAGATCGAGGCCCGCGACCGCCAGGACCGCACCCGCGCCGAGGCCCCGCTCAAACCCGCGCCCGACGCCCTGATCGTGGACACCACCGACCTGGACCTGGAAGAGGTCTTCGAACACATCCTGGAAGCGATCATCACGAAGGCGGATTGAGAACGCCCGGCGGAAAGAGCTACGGACTACGAATCCGTAGGTCATAACTCCCGCACGCCGGGGCCTCGATGGTGGATGGTCCAGGGCGAAGCCCTGGCGCGGGTCCAGGGGCGCGGAGCCCCTGGGCTATGCTCTCCGCTCTTCCCCCTACACGAACAGTTCCGGCTCCTTGCGGTCCATGAACGTGGTCTCCAGCAGGGTGGCGAAGCCCAGGAGCTTTTCGTCGTCGAAGTACTTGGCTCCCGCCGGGCAGTGCTTGACGCAGGCCATGCAGCGCAGGCAGCCGTCGCCCGCCTCGCGCGGGTTGTCGAAGCTGATGATGCCCGCCGGGCAGCCCTCGGCGCAGGTCATGCATTCGGTGCAGTCGCCCGTGGTCTTGGGCTTCACCACCAGCCCGGGCCAGCGGTCCCGGTAGGGCCGATCGCCGCTGATCGCGACCCCGGCCGGTGATCCCGTGGCGATCTTGTCCGCCGCGCGCTGGGCCAGCTCGCGGGCCAGGGCCAGATCCCCGGCGTCGGGGCGGCCGGCGGCCACCTTGCGCGAGAACGAGTGCTCGCCGATGAACGCGCCTGCCGCCGTGACCACGAACCCGTTGGCGGTCAGCATGTCCCGGGCCTCCAGCAGGGCGTCCTCATAGGCCCGGTTGCCGTACACCGCCGCCGCCACGGCCGGGGTTCCCCGTCCGGTGAGCCCGGCCATGCTCGCCTCCAGCAGCTCGGGCATCCGGCCCGAGTAGACCGGAAAGCCCAGGACGAGCACGTTGTCCGGACCCAGGGCGCGCGCGTGGCCGCGTCCGGCCGGGAGCGTCCAGTCCGTCTCCTCCACGGCCTTGCCGAGGCGCTGGGCCAGCTCGGCGGCCAGGGTCCGGGCGATGGTCCGGCTGGTGTGGGTGGGGCTGAAAAAGGTGGAGCTGACGATGCCGCTCATGGCGCCTCCGCGACGGAATATCATGGAAAAGCAGGATGTCGCGACCATCCCACAAGACCCGGGCGGCGGCAAGGGCCTTCGGCCCGTATCAGAAAGGCGGGAAATGGGAGCCTCTTGGCCTTTCTACACACCCTCGAAGGGGGAGTCCGGCGGATGGGTGGCCAGGGCCGGGGGCAGGAGCAGGGTCACGGCGGTGCCTTCGCCCTCCTTGCTCTGGAGGTCCACGTTGCCGCCGATGTCGTCCATGATCTTGCGGATCATGGCCAGTCCCAGGCCCGAACCCTTGCCCTTGGTGGAGAAGAAGGGCGAGAAGACCTTGTCGCGCAGTTCCGGCGCGATGCCCTCGCCCGTGTCGCGGACCTCCAGGGTCACGTGGTCGCGGGTCATGCCGGTGCGGATGGTGATGTCGCCGCCGTCGGGCATGGCCTCCACGGCGTTCTTGAGCAGGTTGATGAGGCACTGCTTGATGAGTTCCGGGTCGGCCTTGGCCCGGGCCAGGCCTTCGGCGGGCCGGAAGGCGATCCTGGCCCCGGCGCGTTCGCAGTCCCCGCGCATGAGCTCGATGGTCTGCTCCACCACCTGGTTCAGCTCCACGGCGGCCTCGCGGCCCTCGGTGGGGCGCGAGAAGTTGATGATGCTCTTGAGGATGGTGTCCAGGCGCTTGGACTCCTCCAGGATGATCCCGAGCTTTTCGCGCGCGGCCTGGTCCTGGTTGCCCTGGCGCATGAGCGAGTTGGCGAAGCCGGAGATGGCGAACAGCGGGTTGCGGATTTCGTGGGCGATGTAGGTGGAGAGCTGGCCGATGGAGGCGAGTTTCTCCGACTGCTGGAGGCGCTGCTCCATCTCGGTGCGCTTGGTGATGTCGCGGCGCATGGCCACCACGTTGACCAGCGTGGCCCCGTCGAAGATGGGGTAGGTGTAGATGCGGTAGTAACGCATGCGGCCCGTGTCGTCGACCTCGGTCTGGATGGCCTCCGAGGGTTCGCCGGTGCGGGCGGTGATGTCGAAGGGCGTCTCGCAGGGCGTGTCCGGCGGCGGGCAGTGCGGGCCGTAGAAGAATTCCAGGAAGGGGCGGCCCACGAAGTCCTTCTTGGACTTGCCCAGGCGTTTGCTGACGGTTTCGTTGACGTCCAGCACGTGGCCCTGGGGCGAGAGGAAGAAGATTTCGTCCGAGAGCTGGTCCGAGATGGATTTGAGCAGGGTCTGGGTGTGCATGAGGTCGACCTTGCAGGCCACCCACATCTGCTCGGTGGTCAGCAGGCGCACGAAGAACCCGGCCGCGTCGCGCTCCACCAGGGCCACCTCGGCGGGCAGATCGCGTCGCAGGGCCGCCAGGATGTCCTGGTCGCCCGTGGACTCCAGCACGAGGTTGATCTCGGGGTGGGAGGCGAGCATGGCCTGGTAGTCGGGGTAGATGGGCAGGTTCATGCCCGGCCCGAAGGGGTCGCCCTCCACGCCGTCGCCCGGCAGGGCCGCCGCCACGAGGCCCAGCTCGGTCAGGACCCGGCCGCTGCCCTGGCTCACGAACAGTTCCCAGAAGGGCATGAGCGAGGTCTTGTTGCCGATGACGCCGACCTTGTACCGCTTGCCCTCGTCCAACGCCCGGGGTTCCATCACGCGCTCCCTCTTTTCCTCTACAGGGCATATTGGCACGGACCGCGGCCCAGGGCAAGGGCGGGGGAAGGGCTTTGCGGCCGGGCTGATCCGGGATATGCTGGGGAGATGACGACGATCAACGTGCATACCGTGAGCCTGGGCTGTCCCAAGAACCGCGTGGACACCGAGCGCATGCTCGGGGCCCTGGGCGCGGACATGGCGGCCGTGGACGATCCCCGCGACGCGGACCTCATCCTGGTGAACACCTGCGGCTTCATCCGCCCGGCCGTGGAGGAGTCCGTGTCCACCGTCCTGGAGCTGGCCGAAACCGTGCGCGACGCCGAGCACCGGCCCGTGCTGGCCGTCACCGGCTGCCTCGTCTCGCGCTACGGCGACGAGCTGCGAGCCGAGCTGCCCGAGGTGGACCTCTGGCTCTCCACCCGCGAGTCGGCCCAGTGGCCCGCGCTGGCCGCCCAGGCCCTCGCGCGCCGGGGCTTCCGCGATCCGGCCGCTCGCCGCCTCTCCACCGGCCCGGCTTACGCCTACCTGAAGATCTCCGAGGGCTGCTCCCACCGCTGCCGCTTCTGCACCATCCCCTCCATCCGGGGGCCGCACGTGAGCCGGACCCTGGAGGAGATCGAGGCCGACGCCCGCGACATGCTGGCCCAGGGCGTGCCCGAGCTGGTGGTGGTGGGCCAGGACGTGACCGCCTGGGGCCACGACCTGGGCGAGAAGAACGGCCTGCGCCCCCTGCTGACGCGCCTGCTGCCCCTGCCGGGTCTGCGCCGTCTGCGGCTCATGTATCTCTACCCCGCCGGGCTGACGAACTCCGTGCTGGACTTCATGCGCCAGGCCGGGCCGCCCCTGCTGCCCTATTTCGACGTGCCGCTCCAGCACGCCCACCCGGACGTGCTCAAGAACATGGGCCGTCCCTTCGCCGCCGACCCCCGGCTGGTGGTCGAGCGCATCCGTTCCCGTTTCCCCGAGGCCGCCCTGCGCACCTCGATCATCGTCGGCTACCCCGGCGAGACCGAGAAGCGCTTCCGCGCCCTCATGGACTTCGTGGCCGAGGTCCGCTTCACCCACCTGGGCGTGTTCGCCTATCAGGCCGAGGAGGGCACCCCGGCGGCGGCCATGTCCTCCCAGGTCAGCGCCCGGGTCAAGGAGGAGCGCCGCGCCGCGCTCATGGAGCTTCAGGCCGGGATCAGCGCCGAGCACCTGCGCTGCTACGTGGGCGAGGAGATGGACGTGCTCATCGAGGGCCCGCATCCCGAATGGCCGGGGCTCTCCAGGGGCCGGGCCTGGTTCCAGGCCCCGGAGGTGGACGGCCTGACCTTCGTCGCCGCCCCGCCGGAAAAGACCTTGCGGCCCGGCGCCATCGTCCGCGCCCGCGTGGAGTCGAGCACCGACTACGACCTGTCGGCGCTGGCCTAGGCGGGATGGGAGGAACCGGGGGCCCGCCCCCGGACCCCGGCCAGGGGAATGAATGTAATTCCCGCTTGCGCAATATCCGTGAAGGGCCGGCAGGCATTGCGGCGGGCGGGCATCCGGCATAGGCTGCGCGCAATCCAGGCCTTGACCCATATCCCGGCCGCCCAGCAGGGGCGGAGGAGAGATGATGCCCGCACCGCGACAGCGCTTCACGCCATTGCTGCCTTGGCTTTTGTCCGCCCTGCTGCTGGCTTTGCTGGCCTGCGCCCCGGCCAAGCCCGCCGCCGGGCCGGATTCCGCCCAGCCGGAAAGCCTGCCCGCCGCCTCCACCCTGCGCGCGGGAGACGTCATCCTGGCCTGGCGCGACCTGCCCGCGCCGTCGAAGCACATCACCGCCCGGCCGCTGCTGCTGGTCACCGGCTTCGCTATGAGCGCCGAGGGCTGGAACAGGGAGTTCGTGCGCGGGCTGAACTCCGGCCGCCGGGTCATCCTCATGGACAACCGGGGCATGGGCGCGGCCGCGGATTTGCCCGCCGGAGCGCCCGTGGACATGGCCGCCATGGCGGCGGACGCCGCGCGTCTGCTGGACGTCCTGGGCATCGCCAAGGCCGACGTGCTCGGTTGGTCCATGGGCGGTGGCATCGCCCTGGAGCTTGCCCTGGCCCGGCCGGAGAGGGTGGGCGCGCTTGTGCTGTATGCGCCGCCGCTTTCCGGCGCGCGGGTGAAGCCCATGCTGGACCGCATGTTCGCCATGAGCCCGGCGGAGCTCAAGGAGGCGCTGTTCCCGCGGCAGTGGGCGGCGGCGCATCCGGAGGTCTGGGCAGCAATGCCGCCTCCCGCCGCGATTCCCGAGGGCATGGCCGCCCGGCAATACGCGGCGCTTTGCTCTTGGCCCGGCGTTGCCGCGCGCCTGCCGGGCCTGCGCGTTCCGGCGCTGTTCCTGGTCGGCGGAGATGACTGGGTATGCCCGCCGCTGGACGGGCGCGCCCAGGCCGCGGCGGTTCCCGGCGCGCGCTTTGAGCTGGTTCCCCAGGGCGGGCACTGGATGATGCACCAGAACCCGCGGGAACTGGCGCGGCTGGTGGATGCGTTTCTGCGCCGCGCTCCCCTGGACCCGCGCCCGGGCTCGGCCCGGGATTGAACGGAAAGGCGGGAAGAGAGAGGCATGAATCCCTGGAAGGAAGAATCCACCGTCCTCGTGACCTGTCCCAAGGGCCTGCCGCCGTTTCTGGGCCGGGAGATGCGGGAATTGGGGCTGGAGGGAGTGCGGGAGCTGGTTTCGGGCGTGGAGGCCCGGGGCACGCTCCTGGACTGTCTGCGCCTGAGCCTGGAGGTCCGCACCGGCCACCGGGCGCTCTATGAACTGGCGCGCTTCCGGGCCAAGGGGCCGGACGATCTCTATCGGGAGGCCGGGACAATCCCCTGGGAGGAGCTGATTCCGGCCGACGGGTACGTCTCCGTGGCCTCGGCTTTGCGCACCGAGGCGGTCAACGACTCGCGCTTCGCCAATCTCCGGCTCAAGGACGCCATCGTGGACCGCATCGCGGCCCGCATGGGTCGCCGCCCGGATTCCGGCCCGGACCAAAGCCGGGCCTGCGTGTTCTTGTACTGGCAGGGCACCGACGCGGCGGTCTACCTGGACGCCGGCGGCGACTCGCTCTCGCGCCGGGGCTGGCGCACCATGCCCGGCAAGGCCCCGCTCCAGGAGACCCTGGCCGCCGGGATGCTCCTGGCCGCCGGTTGGCCGGAGATCGCGGCCCGGGGCGGGCACCTCGTCTGCCCCATGTGCGGAGCGGGAACCCTGGCCATCGAGGGCGCGCTCATGGCCCTGAACCGCGCGCCGGGACTCGGCCGCGAGAACTTCGCGGCCATGCATCTGTTGGGGTACGACGAGGAGGCCTTCGAGGGGCTGCGCGACGCCGCCCTGACCCGGGCCCGCTCCACGCTGCCCGGCGGCCGCGTCCTGGCCTCGGACATCGATTCCGGCCAGATGAACGCCGCCGCCACCAACGCGACCCAGGCCGGGGTCGGGGCCCTGGTGGGCCGGGAGGTCCGCGACTTCCGGGAGCAGGAGATCCCGCCCGGAGCCGGGCTGGTCATCGTGAACCCGGAATACGGCGCGCGCCTGGGCGAGGTCGCGAAACTCCGGGAGACCTACAAGGCCCTGGGCGACTTTCTCAAGCAGCGCTGCCGGGGATACCGGGCCGCGATCCTCTGCGGCGAGCCGGACCTGGCCAAGTGCGTGGGCCTCAAGCCCTCGCGCCGCATCCCGTTCTGGAACGCCAAGATCGAGTGCCGTCTGCTGCTCTACGAGCTGTACGAGGGGAGCCGGAAGGCGCGGGAACGCTAGAAGCCCTCTTTCGCCTTTCCGAGACGGGGCGAAGCCCCCTAGGCGAGGCGTTCGGAAAGCACCCGCGCCAGTTCGCGTTCGAGTTCCGCGCGCTCCACGGGCTTGGAGAGGTAGCCGTCCATTCCGGCGGCCAGGAAGCGTTCGCGGTCGCCGGACATGGCGTGGGCCGTGAGGGCGATGATCGGCACGCGGGCCGCGTCGCCCAGGGAGGCGTCGGCCCGGATGGCCCGGGTGGCCGCCATGCCGTCCATGTCCGGCATCTGGATGTCCATGAACACCGCGTCCACGCTTTCGGCCTTCAGCGCCGCGAGGGCGCCGCGGCCGTCTCCGACCGCGATCACCGCGTGTCCGGCCTGTTCCAGCATCCGGCTCACGGCCAGCCGGTTGAGCCGCTCGTCCTCCACCAGGAGCAGCCGCAGGGGCGGAAGCGCCGGGACCGGATCACCCTCCTGGGTCGCGGAGCCGGCCTCCGGTTCGGCGAAGGCCAGGGGCAGGGTGACATGCACCTCGGTGCCCACCTCCGGTTCGGAGCAGACCGCCAGCGAACCGCCCATGAGATCCACCAGGCGCTTGACGATGTTCAAGCCGAGCCCCGCGCCGCCCTGCCGCCGGGTGTAGGGATTCTCGATCTGGGTGAACGGCTCGAAGACGATCTTCAATTTCTCGTCCTGGATGCCGATGCCCGTGTCGCGGATGGCGATGTGCAGGGCCAGGTCGGCCCCGGCGGGGACCACGGGCAGGGGGTAGGCCTCGATGTGGATTTCGCCGCGCTCGGTGTACTTCAGGGCGTTGCCCACCAGGTTGAAGACGATCTGGCGCAGGCGGCCCGCGTCGCCCAGCAGCGGCCGCGACAGTTCCGGCGCGACCTCGGTCGTGAGCGCGAGGCCCTTGGCCCGTGCGGATTCGGCCAGGGCTCCCAGGACCGGGGTGATGACGGATTTCGGCGTGAACGGGGTCCGGCGCAGATGCATCTTGCCGGACTCGATGCTGGAGATGTCCAGCACGTCGCTCAGGATCTGGTTCAGGTGGCGGCTGGCCTCCAGGGCGGCCCGCACCCATTCCGCCTGTTCGTTCTCGTGTCCGGGCTCCCGCAGGAGCTGGAGCATGCCCATGACGCCGCTCAGGGGCGTGCGGATCTCGTGGCTCATGATGGCCAGGAATTCCGACTTCGCCTTGCTGGCGGCCTCGGCGTCCTCCTTGGCCTGGCGCAGTTCGTCCTCGGCGTGCTTGCGGCTGGTGATGTCGCGCACCAGGACCACGAAGCGGCCCTGCCCGCCGATGACCGCGAAGCGGATGCTCACCTCGACCCAGAACAGGCTCCCGTCCTTCTTCTTGGCCAGCCAGGTGAAGGTCTGCGGTTTTTCCTCCCGGGCCTTGCGCAGCCACTCCAGGGCCTCGTTCTGGGAATAGGGAGGCTCGCCCAGGCTCAGATCCTCGACGGACAGGGCGAGAGCCTCCTCGCGGGAGTAGCCGTACATCTCGCACATGGCCCGGTTCACGTCGAGGATCGCGCCGGTGTCCGCGTCATCGACGAACACGGCGTCGTTGCTCGAATCCAGCACGTTCTTCAGGTAGCTTTCGCTGGCCCGCAGGGCCTCCTGCATCCGCTTGCTGTCCGAGATGTCGTGGACGATGGAATGGATGAGGTTGCGGCCCTTGTGCACGATGGCCCCGCTGAGGACTTCCACGTCCCGCTCCGTGCCGTCGGCCAGCCGATGCCGGAATTCGAAGCGCAGCCGCCGCGCGCTGAGGGCCTTGGCCATCTCCTCGCGCACCGCCTCCGGCGGGAGCGTGTTGATCTCCTGGATGCGCATGGATTGCAGCTGTTCCCTGGGCCAGCCGTAGAACTCCGCGGCCGCGCGGTTCGCGTCGATGATCCCGCCCGTCTCCGGGTCGAGGAGCAGCTTCACGGCCGCGTGGTCCTCGAAGAGCTTGCGGAACAGGATTTCGCTTTCCTCCAGCTCCGCCTGTACGCGGGCGTTGCGCAGCCGTTTGACCAGCAGCACCCCGGTCAGGGCCGTGCCCAGGGGGTAGAGCAGAAGCACGGGCAGGCTGATGCGGCGGAGGACGACGAGGGCCGTGTCCCAGGGCAGCGTGAGCATGAGCAGGAGCATGGCCGCGTGCACGGCCAGGCCGAAACGGTACAGTTCGCCCCAGGAGGCGTCGTGCAGCGGCCGCTTGCGGCGGTAGCGCCAGGCCACGCCGATGAGGCCCGAGGCCAGGATGACCGAAACGCCGGTCCAGGCGCCCACCCCGCCCTGGTACAGCCGGTAGGCGGCGGCCATGAGCACGCAGACCGCCGTGGGGATGGTGCCGAAGAACAGGCCGGAAATGCCGATGAGCACGGACCGGGTGTCGAAGACCAGCCCGGGCTGGAGCGTCCAGGGGGTGAGCATGATGACCACCACCAGCACGCCCAGGATCAGGCCCAGCGCGGCCCGGGCCGTCAGGGTGTCGCGGGGGCGGCCCCGGAGCGGGAAGAGGTCGAAGACGAGAATCGCCGCCAGAAGCAGGGAGATGTTCTGGATCAGGGGCAGAAGGGCTTCGATGGTATGCACGGACGATCCCCCGGCGCGCGAATGGTTCTCGACTCTTCATGATCTAGCACGGCCGGCCCGGAATGGGGAGTATTTTTCCCCGACGAATCTTTCCGCATGGCGCGGCCCCTCTTTTGCCCCTCCGCGACGGGGCGAAGCCCACCCCTTCACTTTGGGGGGGATTTGTGGGACAGCGGGGACCGGGAGGTTCGTCATGCGCGCATTCCATCGCCGCAAGCCGGAATCCGTGGGCCAATCCCCGGGACTGCTGGTCTACGTGGGCCAGGACCGGGACTTCGCGCCCGCCGTCTCCTGCCTGACCTTCAGCGCGGCCGAGGTGAGCGAGGCCTGCCGGGAGCTTCCGGCGCTCCCCCCGGAGCCCGAGGAGGGCCGGGTCCGGCTCATCAACGTCATGGGCGTGCACGAGCCCGACCTGGTGCGGCGCGTGGGCGAGCACTTCGGGCTCTCGCCCCTGACCCTGGAGGACGTCCTGGACACCACCCAGCGGCCCAAGGCCGAGGAGCTGGACGGCGGGCTGGTCTTCCTGGTGCTCAAGAACGTGGACTACGTGATCGAGAAGTACGAGCTGCTGGAGGAGCAGGTCTGCGTGGTCTGGGGCCCGGACTACGTGCTCACCTTCCAGGAGAGCGCCCAGAACATCTGCGAGCCCATCATCCAGCGCCTGCGCCGGGGCCGGGGCCGCATCCGCACCTCCGGGCCGGGCTACATCGTCATCGCCCTGCTGGACTCGATCATGGACCGGGTCTCGGTGACGCTCGGCAAGATCGCGGCCGAGGCCGAGGAGCTGGAGGACGAGCTGGCCGAGAACCCGGACGAGAGCACCCTGCACGAGATCTACCGGCTCAAGCGCGAGATTCTCTTCCTGCGCAACGCGGTCTGGCCCATGCAGGAGGTCCTGGCCCAGCTCTCCAGCGAGGACGTGGGCGAATTCAACGAGGCCTGCGGCGATTACCTGAGGGAGGTGAAGGACCACACCGCCAAGGTTGTGGACGAGGTCAAGACCCTGCACGACCTGCTCACGGCCATGCTCGACCTGCACATCTCCCTGGCCGGGATGCGCATGAACCGGATCATCAAGTTCCTCACCGGCATCGCCACGATCTTCATCCCCCTGACCTTCCTGGCCGGGGTCTACGGCATGAACTTCAAGCACATGCCCGAGCTGAACTGGGAATACGGCTACTACGCCTCCCTGGGCCTCATGGCCGTGGTGGGCGTGGGCATGGCCGTGTTCTTCGCCAGGAGGAAATGGTTCTGATCTGACGAAAACGGCGGGTTTCCGGCCCGCCGGGCGAAACCTCATCCCCGGAGACCTCATGCGCCCGCTTCGCCCGCTCCTTGGTTGTCTTTCCGCGTTCCTTTTCGTGCTGTCCACCGCCGCCCCGGCCCTGGCCGGGCCGCTGGACGACGGCCTCGCGGCCTACAAGTCCGAGGACTACGCCACGGCCGCGCGGCTGCTCACGCCCGAGGCCGAGGCCGGAGGAGTGGAGGCCCAGTACGTCCTGGGCATGATCCGCAAGTTCGGGCTGGGCCGGGACAAGGATCCGGCCGGCGCGGCGGAGTGGCTGCGCAAGGCGGCGGACCAGGGTCACGCCGAGGCGCGCTACGAGCTGGCCCAGATGTACCTGCACGGCAATGGTCTGCCCCAGGACGACGCCGAGGCCGCGAAGCTCT
>Ga0265295_1005378_pt1 | contig 16338 bp, 13 predicted proteins | sample Munlansysbiofilm_FD_192503 | JGI IMG/M metagenome (GOLD analysis project Ga0265295, IMG submission 192503) | Leachate microbial communities from a municipal landfill in Southern Ontario, Canada - Methane capture system biofilm | ecosystem: Engineered > Solid waste > Landfill > Unclassified ... | reverse complement strand
GGACGAACTCGCCCGGTTCGGACGCGTTTTTCTGATAGCCCAGGTAATAGTCTTCGAGCGGCATTTCCCGCACCCGGTCTCCCTGACGCAGGATGATGCGGGCGCCCAGAGCAATCAGGCCCGGCATGGAATCACCAATGGGCGAACCGTTGGCCACATTGCCGCCCAGGGTGCCCGCATTGCGGATCGGAAACGACGCGAACCGCTGGCGCATTTCGGCCAGTTCTGGAAGATGCTCGACCAGGGCATCAAACGCATCATTGAGCAGCACGCCCGCACCGATGCGCAAATCATCGCCTTCCAGGCGCAGTTCACGCAGTTCGGCCACCTGGCCGATATAGATCAGATGCGGCAGATCACGGAACTGCTTGGTCACCCACAGGCCCACGTCGGTGCTGCCCGCCAGGATGCGGGCGTCCGGGTAATCCATGCGCAGTTGCGCCAGTTGGTCGAGGGTGCGCGGCGCATGGAAGGTATGGCCGTCATGCGTATAAGTGAACACGCCGTCGCGCTGCAGCGCCGCCAGGATGCCGGCCAGGGCCGCCCGGTCGAAGGACGCGGCCGGATAGCCGAACATTTCGCCGGCGGCGCGCACGATGGGCTGATAGCCGGTGCAGCGGCACAGATTGCCCGACAGCACGTCGTCGATTTCGGTCCGCGTGGGCGCCGGATCCTGAGGGCCATGCGCCAGGTACATGCCCCACAGGGACATGACAAAACCCGGCGTGCAGAAGCCGCACTGGGAGCCGTGGCAATCGACCATGGCCTGCTGCACAGGATGCAGCGTGCCGTCTTCCTGGCGCAGGTCTTCGACCGTGTACAGCGCCTTGCCATCGAGCGTGGGCAGGAACTGGATGCAGGCGTTCACCGCCCGCATGGCCACGCCGCCCTGGCCGTCGGGTTCGGCCACCATGACGGTACAGGCGCCGCAGTCGCCCTCGGCGCAGCCTTCCTTGGTGCCCATGCAGCCCAGGTCCTCGCGCAGATACTGCAGCACAGTGCGGGTCGTGGGCTGACCGGAGACTTCGTGGGTCTGGCCACGATAGTGAAAGCGTATGACATCGGTCTCCATCGCATCCCTCTTTTCATTGAACAGGTGTTGCGTCCACGATATCACCACGCCACCGCCCGGACCATTCGCTCGGCATGATGGGGAACATCATGCCGGGATTCGGTGGACGGGCAGCACACGCCCGTGAATAATAGGCCAATGCAAAGAACCCGCGAACCCATGGACACGCATCTGCTGCGCATCCTGCAGATCCTGGTGACCGAACAAAGCGTCTCGCGCGCCGCCATCAAGCTGGGGCTGTCGCAGCCGGCCCTGAGCAATTCGCTGCGCCGCCTGCGCGACATCACCGGCGACCCGATCCTGGTGCGCGGCAAGACCGGCATGGTGCCAACAGACCGCGCCCTGGAACTGCTGGCGCATGCCAATGATGCGCTGAGCGCCATCGAACGCATCACCCAGCCGCCGGGCGCATTCGACCCGGCCCGATCCAACCGGGAATTCCATCTGGGCGCCCCCGACTACCTGGACGCGATGTTCCTGCCGAACATCGCCGAGATCCTGCGCCGCGAGGCGCCGCATGCCAAATTCATCGTACACCCGATCAACGCGGATTACGACTATGCGGGCGGCCTGGAAAACGGCGGCCTGGATGTCGTCATCGGCAACTGGCTCGAACCCCCGCCCCAGATGTACATGGCACGACTGTTCGACGACGAGGTCGTCTGCATGATCGGCAGCCAGAATCCGGTCGCCCACCGCGAACTCACCCTGAAACACTATCTGGAACTGCCGCACCTGGCGCCCTTCCCCCACGTCACCGAACGCCAGAGCTTCATCGACGGTCACCTGGCATCCCAAGGGCTGAAGCGCAACATCCAGATGACCATCCCGTACTTCGGCCTGGTCGCCGGCATGCTGTTGCGCACCGACCTGATTTTCACCACCGGCCAACAGTTCGCCCAGCACTACGCCCGCCATCTGCCCATTTCCATCCTGCCCGCGCCCTTGCCTTTTCCCACCATGCGCTTCTACCTGCTGTGGCATCGCCGCAGCCACAGCGCCCCGGAAGTCGTCTGGCTGCGCCAGTGCATTGCCAAGGTCGCCGCCATGCTGCAAGCCAGCCTCTCTGACACGGGCCAGGCCCCTTTCGCGCAACATCCGGACAAACCCTGAGCCACCCCAGGGAACATCACCCAGGCTTGATAGTTGTCATCAGGTCGGCTTGCGCACAGCGCGAACCGGCCTCCCTAGAATGGCCCAGCCCCCAAAGCGCCCGCACCACCAGAAGGCGCCAACCATTCAGGAGACACCGCTCATGCGCGAGCAGGAACACGCCTTGCCGGCGGGGATTGGCGCCCCCGCAACCTCAACATCTTGGCTCGAAAAGCACTTCCAGCTGACGGCACGCGGCACCAGCGTGCGCCAGGAAACCCTGGCCGGCCTGACGACCTTTCTGGCGATGGTCTATTCCGTCTTCGTCGTCCCCGGCATGCTGGGCAAGGCGGGATTCGACACCACATCGGTCTTCATCGCAGTCTGTCTCACCAGCGCCTTCGGTTCGCTGCTGATGGGCTTGTGGGCCAACCTGCCGATCGCCGTCGGCTGCGCGATCTCGCTGACGGCCTTCACGGCATTCGACCTGGTGCTGGGCCAGGGCCTGTCGCCCGCCGTCGCGCTCGGGGCGGTGTTCCTGATGGGCGTCATCTTCACCGCGATCTCGGCCACCGGAGTGCGCACCTGGATCCTGCGCAACCTGCCCGCCGGCATCGCGCACGGCACCGGTATCGGCATCGGCCTGTTCCTGCTGCTGATCGCCGCCAACGAAGTCGGCCTGGTGGTGAAGAACCCCGACCCCGGCCTGCCGGTATCCCTGGGCACGATCGGTGCCATGCCGGCCCTGCTGTCGGTACTGGGCCTGGCCGCGATCTTCGGCCTGGAACACCGGCGCGTACCGGGCGGGATCCTGCTGGTCATCGTGGCCCTGTCGGCCTTCGGCCTGATCTGGGATCCGGCCGTCACCTTCAAGGGCCTGTTCGCCCTGCCATCCTTCGACGGCGAGCATTCGCTGATCGGCGCCATGGACATCGGCGGCGCACTCAACGCGGTGGTCATCCCCAGCGTCCTGGCCCTGGTCATGACAGCGGTGTTCGACGCCACCGGCACCATCCGCGCCGTGGCCGGCCAGGCCGGTCAGCTGGACAAGGATGGCCAGATCATCAACGGCGGCCGCGCCCTGACGGCGGACTCGGTCAGTTCCATCGTATCGGCCGGCCTGGGCGGCGCCCCGGCCGCTGCCTACATCGAATCGGCGGCAGGCACAGCAGCCGGTGGCAAGACCGGCATGACCGCCGCCATCGTCGGCCTGGGCTTCCTGGCCCTGATCTTCCTGTCGCCGCTGGCCGGCCTGGTGCCGTCCTACGCCACCGCCCCGGCGCTGATGTATGTCGGCCTGCTGATGCTGGGCGGCGTGCGCCGGCTGAACCTGGACGACACCGTGGACACCATGGCCGGTATGGTCTGCGCCGTGTTCATCGTACTGACCTGCAACATCGTCACCGGCATCATGCTAGGCTTCTGCACCCTGGTGATCGGCCGCCTGTTCGCCGGCGAATGGCGCCTGCTGAACATCGGCACCCTGACCATCGCCATCACCCTGGCCGTGTTCTACCTGGGCGGCTGGGCAATCTGAGCCGCCGCAGCAGCTCCCGCGCCGAGCACAGGACAGCCTGCCAAGACGGTCCTGTGCTCGGCCTCATCCTCGGCCACACTCACCCAGCAAATGCCGCAACCATCGATGGGAGGGCGCATGATGATTGCGCGCATGCCACAATTGATAGAACCGCATCAGCGGGAATTCGATCGGCGATTCCAGGATCGCCAGCGGCAACAGTTTCGTGTAATAGCTGGCGAAATGCCGTGTGGTGGTGAACACCAGGTCCGTGCCCGGCAACAGGTATGGCGCCAGCATGAAGGACTGCGCCTCGACACATTCCCTGCGCTGAATGCGCAGGGATGTCAGCACGGTATCGATCATGCCGCGCTGGGTAATGGAATACGGGGTCGGCACCACATGCGGCATGCGCCGGTAGTCATCCAGTGTCATGCCGCGCCGCGCCAATGGATGATCGGCCGCCACCAGACACACGATCTCGTCTTCCAGCAGCACCGACAAGTGCATGCGATCGGGTGGTTCGGGCCAGTTGCCGATCACCACATCCAGCTCGCCTTCGGCCAGGGAATGCTCGAAATCGAAATCCGGACCCAGGGCGTGCAGCACCAGCTGCGCATGCGGGGCCTCGCGGCGAAAGCGCGTCACCACCGAAGCGGCGAAGGCCGGCGCCAGGTAATCCGGCGAGCCGATGCGAAAGACCTGGCGGCTGCTGCCAGGCTCGAAATCCCCGCCCGATTCCAGCATGGCGTCGATCGACTCCAGTGCCGATCGGGCATGTTCCAGGATCGCCAGCGCACGCTCGGTCGGCACCATGCCGCCCTTTTCACGCACCAGCAGCGGGTCCTGCAGGATTTGGCGCAGGTTTTTCAGCGCCACACTGATGGCCGGCTGGGACTGGTTCAGTTTCAGGGCCGTGCGCGACACACTGCGTTCGGCCATGAGCATGCTGAAGACCTTCAGCAGATAGGTATCCAGCATTTCACTACCGCGTCGTGTCGCCATCGTGGGGATCTCCGTTCGGACAGGGGCGCGTCCGGCCACCCCCGGAAATGCGCCACAGCATATACCACTTATACCGCGTCACGCCCTTCATTTGAGACGCGATACACCGTAGACTTTCCATCATGATGCACTCATCCCAACCTGTCATGACCTTGCATGAACTGTCCGCTCTGACCCAGGCTGAATTTTCCCGGGAACTGGGGGCGATCTTCGAACATTCCCCCTGGATCCCGGCACGCGCCTGGGCCGCCCGGCCCTTTGCCGATGTGGACGCGCTGCACCAGGCCATGGTCCGCGTGGTGCACGCAGCCAGTCCCGACGAACAGCTTGCCCTGATCACCGCCCACCCGGAACTCGCCGGCAAGGAAGCCGCCGCCGGCACCCTGACCAGCGATTCGACCAGCGAACAGCGCGGCGCGGGCCTGGACCAATGCAGCCCGGAAGAACTGCAACGCCTGCGCGGCCTGAACGCCGCCTATCGCCAGCGGTTCGGCTTTCCCTTCGTGATCGCCGTCAAGGGCCGCAGCCGCTACCAGATCATGGACGCCATCGAACAACGGCTGCTCAATGAACGGGATGCCGAATTCCAGACCTGTCTGGACCAGATCGGGCAGATCGCACGCTTTCGCCTCGATGCCCGCTTCGCTGCCTGATACGCCGCCCACCGACCGATATCGCCCGATCCCGGCGGCACGCCGGGATTTTCACGGAGCTCTCCCATGACCGCAACGCTGACGACCTTGGCCATTGAACCCCTGACACGGGACGCCTTTGCGCCCTTTGGCGACGTGATCCAGGCCGATGACACGGTCAGGCATTTCACCATCAATGACGGCAACACCGAGCGCTATCACGATCTGGCCCACATCGACCCGGGCCAGGATGGTCACGCCATCGTCTCGATCTTTCGCGGCCTGCCGCGCACGCTGCCCTTTACCGTCACCCTGATGGAACGCCACCCGCAGGCCAGCCAGGCCTTCATCCCGCTGTCCGGGCGCCCCTATCTGGTCGTGGTCGCAGACCCCACATCCACCCCTAAAGTCGCCGATTTGCGCGTGTTCCTGTGCCAGGGCGACCAGGGTGTGAACTACGCGCGCGGTGTCTGGCACCACCCGCTGCTGGCGCTGGACGCCGTCTCTGATTTTCTGATCATCGACCGCGCCGGTCCGGGCGACAATTGCGATGTCGTCCAGATGGAAGCGCCCAGCGTCATTCCCGCGCTGGACTGATCCGATCCACCCCCGGCCTGATCGGGCCGGACCGCATCGCACAGGACCGCGCCCTTATCTGCGCCTGCCCATCGAGCGCAGGCTGATCACCGCCAGCGCCACGCCGATCAGAATCATCCCGGCCAGCTCCAGCCCGCCAGGGGCCTCGCCCAGTTCCAGCCAGCCCGCCAGCACCCCGACCACCGGCACGCCCAGGGACGACAGCCCCGCCATCCCGGCAGACAGGTGTTGCAGGGCAAACAGCCACAGGAACCAGGCCAGGGCCGTCGCCAGCAGTGCGTTGTACGCCAGCGCCGTGTAGAAATAGGGCGTGGGCGCGATCGGCCGCTCTGGCACCAGCCAGGCGGCCACGCACAGCGCCAGGGCCCCGAACAGCATCTGCCATGCCGTCAGCGGCAACGCATCCATCGGATAGTCGCGCTTGATCCATTTCGCCACCAGCGTCGCCAGCGCCCAGCACAGGCCGGCGGCAAGCGCCAGCGCCTCGCTGGCGATGCCAGCATGCCGGTGCCAGGGTTCCAGGATCAGCAGCAGGCCGGCCGCCGCCAGCGCCAGGGCCAGCCACTGCAGCCCGCGGATCCTCTCGCCGAAGGCCGCCCAGGCCAGCGGGATGACCCAGAACGGCATCGTGTACACCAGGATCGAAGTCTTGCCCGCACCGCCTTGCAGCAGCGCGATCTGGATCAAGGCCGAGAACACCCCGGTCTGCAGCACGCCCAGCAGCACCACGCGGGGCCAGGCCCGGATGCGCATGGGGCGCCGCAACGCTTTGAGCACCACCAGCAGCGCCGCCGCGCCCAGCAGCGTGCGCAATGCGGAAAAGTCGAAAGGCCCGACATGCGCCAGCACCTTCTTCATGACGACCCAGTTGTAGCCCCAGACCAGCGCCATGCCGGCCAGCGCCATCAGCGCGAGCCGCTCATTGCGGCGATTTCCGGCGCCTTGCGGCGGATTTTCTTCAGTGTTCAAGATGCGTTCAGTCCTTCCCAGTAGCCGGGTTCATGATAATGGTTTCTCAGATCGTCGATGAAATAGCGCACCTTGGCGGGCAGATAGCGCTGTTGCGGATAGACGGCCTGGATGTCGTAGGCGGGCAGGGCGAACTCGTCGAGCACCGTCACCAGTTCGCCGCGCTTGAGCTCGCGCTGGATTTCCCAGGTGGACCGCCAGCCGATGCCCAACCCCTGGCGCACCCAGCGGTACAGCAACTCGCCGTCATTGCAGGCCAGGTCGCCGCGCACCCGCACGGCAAACGGCTTGCCGTCGCGCACGAAGGTCCAGCCGCGATGCTGCCCCCCCTGCAGATTGAAGGCCAGGCAATTGTGCCGCGCCAGATCCTCGGGCACGCGCGGCACGCCGTACGACTCGAAATAGGCCGGCGTGCCGCACACCACGCGGCGGTTCGGATACAGGCGCACCGCCACGTAGTTCGGATCGGTGACCTCGCCGATACGGATCGCCATGTCGTAGCCCTCGCGCACCAGATCCACCACGCTGTCGGTGAAATTGAAGGACAGGGCCAGGTCCGGATAACGCTCGCGAAACGCCAGCGCGTGCGGCGCGACATGCAGCCGCCCGAACGAGGCCGGCGCCGACACCACCAGGTGGCCGGTCAGCGAACGGCGCCGGGACATGATGCTGGCATCGGCGGCGTCGAAATCCTGGATCAATTGCTGGCAATGCTCCAGATAGCGTTCGCCCAGGTCGGTCAACACCAGGCCGCGCGTCGACCGGTGCATCAATTGCACGCCCAGGCGCTTTTCCAGCGCCGTCAGGCGCCGCCCCATGACGACCGGCGTCACGCCCTCGACCAGCGCGGCGGCGGCGAAGCTGCCTTGATCGGCAATCAATACAAAACTGCGTATCTCGGTGTAACGACTCAAGGCACTCCTCCGCAGACTGAAAACATCCTCAAGGCAAGGCGGCACAAGAAGAATCCGGATGCGGCCCCCCGGTCCCGGGCTCAGGAAATTCTACCTCAAGCCCATCCTATTCGATACCAATAGTATCGGCAGAACAGAGAGTGGCTGGGATTCCTGCACCCGGGCGAATTCTTTATTCTGGTCCCGTCACCGAATGTCCATCCGACCGATCCAGGAGAAATCATGGCCAGAATGAGAGCAGTCGACGCCGCCGCCGCGGTCTTGCAGAAAGAAGGCGTCACTACGCTGTTCGGCGTGCCCGGCGCCGCCATCAATCCCTTGTATTCCGCCCTGCGCAAGAACGGCAGCTTCAAGCACGTGCTGGCCCGCCACGTCGAGGGCGCCTCGCACATGGCCGAGGGCTACACCCGCGCCCATCCCGGCAACATCGGCGTCTGCCTGGGCACCTCCGGACCCGCCGGCACGGACATGATCACCGGCCTGTACTCGGCCTCCGGCGACTCCATCCCCATCTTGTGCATCACCGGCCAGGCGCCGCGCGCGCAACTTCACAAGGAAAGCTTCCAGGCCGTCGACATCGAAACCATCGCCAAGCCGGTCACCAAGTGGGCCGTGATGGCGCGCGAACCCGAGCTGGTGCCGCGCATCCTGCAGCAGGCCTTCCACATCATGCGTTCCGGCCGCCCCGGTCCGGTCCTGGTGGACCTGCCCTTCGACGTGCAGATGGCCGAGATCGAATTCGACATCGATACCTACGAGCCGCTGTCCGTCTACAAGCCCGCCGCCACGCCGGCCCAGGCCGCCCGCGCCGTGGCCATGCTGAACGCGTCCGAGCGCCCGCTGCTGGTCGCTGGCGGCGGCATCTTCAGCGCCGACGCTGCGGATCTGCTGCAGGAATTCGCCGAACTGACCGGCGTGCCGGTCATCCCCACGCTGATGGGCTGGGGCGTGATCCCCGACGATCACCCGCTGATGGCGGGCATGGTCGGCCTGCAGACCGCGCATCGCTACGGCAACGCCAGCCTGCTGGCCTCGGACTTCGTGATGGGCATCGGCAACCGCTGGGCCAACCGCCACACGGGTTCGACCCCGGTCTATACCAAAGGCCGCACCTTCGTGCATATCGACGTCGATCCCACCCAGATCGGCAAGGTCTTCGGCCCCGACTACGGCATCGCCTCGGACGCCGGCGCGGCCCTGCGCCTGATGATCGCGGAAGCCAAGCGCCTGAAGGCCGCCGGCCAGCTTCGCGACCGCAGCGCCTGGGCGGGGGAATGCCGCGCGCGCAAGGGCGAGAAGTCCATGCAGCGCAAGACCCACTTCGACCAGTCGCCCCTCAAGCCGCAGCGCGTCTACGAGGAAATGAACAAGGCCTTCGGCCGCGATGTCCGCTACGTCACCACCATCGGCCTGTCGCAGATCGCCGCCGCGCAGATGCTGCACGTCTACGGCCCGCGCCACTGGATCAACGCCGGCCAGGCCGGCCCCCTGGGCTGGACGGTACCCGCCGCGCTGGGCGTGGTGGCCGCGGACACGGGCGACGAAATCGTGGCGCTGTCCGGCGATTACGACTTCCAGTTCATGATCGAGGAACTGGCCGTGGGCGCGCAGTTCAATCTGCCCTACATCCATATTGTGGTCAATAATGCCTACCTGGGGCTGATCCGCCAGTCGCAGCGCGGCTTCGACATGGACTACTGCGTGCAATTGGCCTTCGACAACATCAATGCGCCGGAAACCGAGGGCTACGGCGTGGACCACGTCAAGGTCGCCGAGGGCCTGGGCTGCAAGGCGATCCGCGTGAAAAAGGTCGAGGAAATCCAGCCCGCGATCGCCCAGGCCCGCGCCTGGATCCAGGAATTCCGCGTGCCCGTCGTGGTCGAATTCATCCTGGAGCGCGTCACCAACATCTCCATGGGCAACGACATCGACGCGGTCAACGAGTTCGAGGAACTGGCCGAGCGCGGCGAGGACGCCCCCACCGCCATCACCCTGCTGGACTAAGGAGCTACACGACATGCCTAAATTCGCCGCCAATCTGTCGATGCTGTTCACCGAGATCGACTTTCTGGACCGCTTCCAGGCCGCCGCGAAAGCCGGCTTCAAGGGGGTCGAGTACCTGTTCCCCTACGCCTACGACAAGCAGGACCTGGCCCGGCGCCTGAAGGACAACGGCCTGGTCCAGGTGCTGCACAACCTGCCGGCCGGCGACTGGGACGCCGGCGAGCGCGGCATCGCCTGCCACCCCGGCCGCGTCGAAGAATTCAAGCAAGGCGTCGCCCGCGCCATCGAATACGCCCAGGCCCTGGGCTGCCCGCAGCTCAACTGCCTGGCGGGCAAGGTGCCGGCGGGCGTGGACACTGCCACCGCGCACCGGACCTTCGTGGACAATCTGCGCTACGCGGCCGCCGAACTGAAGAAGGCCGGCATCCGCCTGGTGATCGAACCCATCAACACCTTCGACATCCCGGGCTTCTTCCTGTCGCGCACCGACCAGGCGCTGGGCATCCTCGCCGAAGTCGGCTCCGACAACCTGCGCGTGCAATACGACATCTACCACGCGCAGCGCATGGAAGGCGAGCTGGGCAATACGATCAGCAAGCACCTCGGCTCCATCGGCCACATCCAGCTTGCCGACAATCCCGGGCGCAACGAGCCCGGCACCGGCGAGATCAATTACCGCTGGCTGTTCCGCCACATCGACGCCGCCGGCTACGACGGCTGGATCGGCTGCGAATACAAACCGGCCGCCCGCACCGAGGACGGCCTGGGCTGGATCCAGGCGCTGGCCTGATCCGCACGACACACCCATCAACAAGGAGAACTGACATGGCCAACATCGGTTTCATCGGTCTGGGCATCATGGGCACCCCCATGGCCGCCAACCTCATCCAGGGCGGCCACACCCTGGCCACCTACACCGTCGGCAAGACGCCCCAGAGCCTGCTGGACGCGGGCGCCAAAGCGCTTGCCAACGCGACGGAAGTCGCCCAGGCGTCCGACATCATCATCATCATGGTGCCCGACACCCCCGACGTCGAAGCCGTGCTGTTCGGCGAGCACGGCGTGGCCGCCGGCCTGAGCAAGGGCAAGATCGTCATCGACATGAGTTCGATCTCGCCCGTCGCCACCAAGGAATTCGCCAAGAAGATCAATGCGCTGGGCTGCGAATATCTGGACGCGCCGGTCTCCGGCGGCGAAGTCGGCGCCAAGGCCGCCAGCCTGACCATCATGATCGGCGGCAGCCAGGCCGCGTTCGACCAATGCAAGCCGATCTTCGAGCTGATGGGCAAGAACATCACGCTGGTGGGCGGCAACGGCGACGGCCAGACCACCAAGGTCGCCAACCAGATCATCGTCGCGCTGACCATCGAGGCCGTGGGCGAAGCCTTGCTGCTGGCCTCCAAGGCGGGCGCCGATCCGGCCAAGGTCCGCCAGGCGCTGATGGGCGGCTTCGCCAGCTCGCGCATCCTGGAAGTGCACGGCGAGCGCATGGTCAAGCGCACCTTCGACCCGGGCTTCCGCATCAACCTGCACCAGAAGGACCTGAACCTGGCCCTGACCACCGCCCGCCAGTTGGGGATGTCCCTGCCCAGCACGGCCCTGGCCCAGGAACTGTTCAACGCCTGCGTGGCCCACGGCGGCACCGGCTGGGACCACTCCGGCATGGTGCGCGCGCTGGAAATCATGGCGAACCACGAAATCGGCCAGTAAGCGCAGGCTGCGCGCCACGCCCTGCCCGGCGGACCTGCCAGCGGTCCGGCCGCCGGGCAGGGCGCACACCGTGCGGCGCCGCCCCGCCCCATCGGCTTGCAAGCGGCCCGGATCCGTCCGGCACGGGCCCATCCACCGCCCCCCCTTCGGGATGGACGCATCATGAACCTCTCGCCCCGCGAACTTCTCACCCGCATGTTCCAGGCGGCCGTGCGCGCCGCCCAGCCCGAGCACTGCATCCCCGCCTTCCTGCCGCAAAGGCCCAAAGGGCGCACCCTCGTCATTGGCGCAGGCAAGGCTTCGGCCGCCATGGCCCAGGCCCTCGAACGGCATTGGGCCGGCCCGCTCGAAGGCCTGGTCGTCACCCGCTACGGCTACGCCGTGCCCTGCGAACGCATCGAGATCGTCGAAGCCGCCCACCCGGTACCCGACGAGGCGGGCGAGACGGCCGCCCGGCGGCTGTTCGAGCTCGTGTCCGGCCTGACGGCCGACGATCTGGTGATCTGCCTGATCTCGGGCGGCGGCTCGTCCCTGCTGCCCATGCCGGGTCCTGGCGTGACGCTGGCCGACAAGCAGGCCATCAACCGCGCCCTGTTGCGATCAGGCGCGACGATTGCCGAAATGAACTGCGTGCGGCGTCACCTGTCGGGCATCAAGGGCGGCCGGCTCGCGGCGGCCTGCGCCCCCGCACGCGTCATCAACCTGCTGATCTCCGATGTCCCCGGCGACCAGCCCTGCGACATCGCCTCCGGCCCCACCGTGGCCGACCCGAGCCACTGCGCCGATGCGCTGGACATCGTGCACCGCTACGACATCGAACTGCCGGCCGGCGCCCGCCAATTGCTGGAATCCGGCGCAGGCGAAACCCTCAAGCCCGGCGACCCGCGCCTGGCCCGTGTCGAAACCCACCTGATTGCCACCCCCCAGATGGCCCTGGAAGCCGCCGCATCAGTCGCCCGCGCGGCCGGCATCACCCCGTTGCTGCTGGGCGACCGCATCGAAGGCGAGGCCCGCGACGTCGGCAAGGTCCTGGGCGGCATCGCCCTGCAGGTGCGCGCCCACGGCCAGCCCGTCCCCGCGCCCTGCGTGCTGCTCTCGGGCGGCGAGACCACCGTCACCGTACGCGGCCAGGGCCGGGGCGGGCGCAACGTCGAATGCCTGCTTTCCATGGCCATCACCCTGGACGGCGCCGAAGGCGTCCACGCCCTGGCCGGCGATACCGACGGCGTGGACGGCCAGGAGGAGATCGCCGGCGCCCTCATCGGCCCCGACACCCTGGCGCGCGCCTGGGCGGCCGGCATGCCGCCGCGCACCCACCTGGACGACAATAACGGCCACGGCTTCTTCGAGCGCCTGGGCGATTCCCTCATCACCGGCCCCACCCTGACCAACGTCAACGATTTCCGCGCCGTCCTGGTCCTCTGAACCCGGCGGCGCCCCCCAGGAGACACACCATGAAGACCATCCGAGTCCTGAGCCAGGAAGACGCGCGCCGCATGGCCGCCGCCGAGTCCGAAGCCCGCCAGAACGGCTGGAACGTCAGCATCGCCATCTGCGACGCAGGCGGCCACGCCCTGTGGCTGCAACGCATGGACGGCGCCCCCCTCATGAGCGCCCAGGTGGCCCCGGAGAAGGCCCGCGCCTGCATCCTCAGCGGCAAGCCCAGCAAAGTCTACGAAGACATGGTCAACCAGGGGCGCATCGCCGCCCTGTCCATGCCCGTCGTGCCCCTGGAGGGCGGCGAACCCATTTATTTCGACGGCCATATCATCGGCGCGGTCGGCGTGTCCGGCGTGCAGGCCGGGCAGGACGCCCAGGTGGCCCGCGCCGGCGTGGCCGCCCTGGACGGCGCCAATCATCTCTACGCAGGAGCCTAGCCATGACCCCCGACCGCCGCGCCCGCATCCTGGCCACCCTGGGGCCCGCCAGCTCCACGCCCGAACAGATCCGCGCCCTGGCCCTGGCCGGCGCCAATGTGTTCCGCCTGAACTTCAGCCACGGTACGCACGAAGACCACGCCGAGCGTCACCGCATCATCCGCCAGATCGAGCAGGAACTGGGCCGCCCCATCGGCATCCTGATGGACCTGCAGGGACCGAAACTGCGCGTGGGCCGGATTGCAGGAGGCAAGACCGTCCTGACGGCCGGCCAGCCCTTTCGCCTGGATCTGGATCCCGCCGAGGGCAACGCCGCGCGCGCCAACCTGCCGCACCCGGAAATCTTCGCCGCCCTGGAAGACGGCACCGACCTGCTGCTCGATGACGGCAAGCTGCGCCTGCGGGTAGACCGCCACGGCCCGGACTTTGCCGAAACCACCGTCCTGGTCGGCGGCCCGCTGTCCGACCGCAAGGGGGTGAACGTGCCCGGCGTCATTCTGCCGATCTCCCCACTGACGCCCAAGGACCGCGCCGACCTGGAATTCGGCCTGTCGCTGGGCGTGGACTGGGTCGCTCTGTCATTCGTGCAGCGCCCCGAGGACATCATCGAAGCGCGCGAACTGATCGGCAAACGCGCCTGGATCATGGCCAAACTGGAAAAACCCGCCGCCATCGAGCATCTGGACGCCATCGTGGCGCAAGCCGACGGCATCATGGTGGCACGCGGCGACCTGGGCGTGGAACTGCCCCCTCAGCGCGTCCCGGTGCTGCAACAACGCATCGTGCGCCGGGCACGCGCCGCCGGCAAGCCGGTGGTGGTCGCCACGCAGATGCTGGAATCCATGATCACCGCGCCCGTACCCACCCGCGCCGAGGCATCCGACGTGGCCACGGCCGTCTACAGCGGCGCCGACGCCGTCATGCTGTCGGCCGAATCGGCCTCCGGCCAACATCCGGTCGAAGCGGTCACCATCATGGAGCACATCATCCGCGAGGTCGAGGCCGATCCTTCCTGGCGCGCCAACCTGGACGCCACGCACAGCCCGGCCGAAGCCAATATCCCGGATGCCATCTGCTGCGCCCTGCGGCGTGTCGCGGGGCTGCTGGAACCCGCCGCGACCGTGGCCTACACGGCGTCTGGCTTCAGTGCCTTGCGCGCCAGCCGTGAACGCCCCGCCACGCCGATCCTGGCCCTGACCCCACAGCCGGAAACCGCCCGCCGCCTGGCCCTGGCCTGGGGCGTGCGCCCGGTTCATTTCCCGGAACAACTGCACGAATCCAGCGAAATGATCGACCGTGCCACGGCCGCCGCCCGCCAGGCCGGACTGGCCCAACCAGGCGACCGGCTGATCGTGATCGCCGGCCTGCCGTTCGGACGCAGCGGCAGCACCAATCTGCTGCACATCGCCCAGGTGCCGGAAAAATAAACACTATCCGGACCGGCATATAGCCCGCCCGCTTCCCTGGAAGCGGGCGTTTTCTTTTACGCAACAAGCATTTGCGCAAACGCTGCGCCATGCCGCCCGCAAACGGGCACCCTTTAACTCTTATAGAAGACTGCCTATAAATTTGCGCAAACGCTGCGCCATGCCGCCCGCAAACGGGCACCCTTTAACTCTTATAGAAGACTGCCTATAATTCAGACTTGACATCTTCTCGAAATTACCCAAGGACCATCATGACCGATCGCATCCCCAGCCATGGACTCCAGGTCGCCGCCGCGCTGCACCGCTTCATCGAGCAGGAAGCCCTGCCGGGCACGGGCATCCAGCCGGCCACTTTCTGGAAAGGCCTGTCCGCGATCGTGCATGACCTGGCCCCCAAGAACCGCGCCCTGCTGGCCGAACGCGACCGCCTGCAGGCGGCACTGGACGACTGGTACGCCAAACACCCCGGCCCCATCGCCGATCCGGTCGCCTACCGCGCTTTCCTGAAAGACATCGGCTACCTGAAAGACGCCCCCGCGCACGTCGCCGTCACCACGGCGAACGTCGATACCGAAATCACCGCCCAGGCCGGCCCGCAGCTGGTCGTGCCGGTCATGAACGCCCGTTACGCCCTGAACGCGGCCAACGCACGCTGGGGCAGCCTGTACGATGCCTTGTACGGCACCGATGCCATCCCCGAGACCGACGGCGCGACCCGCGCAGGCGGCTACAACCCGGTGCGCGGCGCCAAGGTCATCACCTTCGCCCGCCAGTTCCTGGATGCCAGCTTCCCCCTGGCCAAGGGCTCACACAGCGATGCCACGGCCTACGCCGTGGCCCAGGGCGGCCTGCGCGTCACCCTGAACGACGGCTCGACCACCGGCCTGGCCGACGATGCCGCCTTTCTGGGCCACCGCGGCGAGGCCGCCGCGCCGCAGGCCCTGGTCCTGCGCCATCATGGCCTGCACGTCGAAATCCAGTTCGATGCCGCTCACCCCATCGGCAAGACCGACCCCGCCCATATCAAGGACGTGGTCGTCGAGGCCGCCGTGACCACCATCATGGACTGCGAAGACTCCATCGCCGCCGTGGACGCGGACGACAAGGTCGTGGCCTACCGCAACTGGCTGGGCCTGATGAAAGGCGACCTGACCGAAGACCTGGTCAAGGGCGGCAAGACCATCACCCGCCGCCTGAACCCGGACCGCGAATACACCGCGCGCGACGGCTCCACCGCCCGCCTGCACGGGCGCTCGCTGATGCTGGTGCGCAACGTCGGCCACCTGATGAACAACCCGGCCATCCTCGACCGTGACGGTCGCGAAATCCCCGAAGGCATCCTGGATGCCGCCTGCACCTCGCTGATCGCCCTGCACGATCTGCAGGCACGCAAAAACTCCCGGACCGGCTCGGTCTACATCGTCAAGCCCAAGATGCACGGCCCCGACGAAGTCGCCTTCGCCAGCGAACTGTTCGGCCGCGTCGAACAGCTGCTGGGCCTGGCGCCCAACACGCTCAAGATG
>Ga0265295_1005377_pt1 | contig 16340 bp, 15 predicted proteins | sample Munlansysbiofilm_FD_192503 | JGI IMG/M metagenome (GOLD analysis project Ga0265295, IMG submission 192503) | Leachate microbial communities from a municipal landfill in Southern Ontario, Canada - Methane capture system biofilm | ecosystem: Engineered > Solid waste > Landfill > Unclassified ... | reverse complement strand
GGGTCAAGCCCTGACCCTGGTTCATCATAAATCAGGATTGATGGGTCATGAATGAGTGAACGTGCAATTGCAACCTTGCGTTTCATCCCTTTTGAAAGATTGCCAATCTGTTTTCCATCCGCCTGCAGGGATAACTGGGCAAGCAAAAGATCTGCACGGGCCTGTATGGTCACCCGGTCAAGGCCATAGATCTCCCCAAAGAACCGGAGATAATCTGGGACAAACATCGTCTCATAGAGTCTTGACTCTTCAGGGAGGTATCCTATCTGTGAACGTACCTGCATTGGATTGCTGATAAGATCAAGACCGCCTATGGCGAGCGAACCGGACGTTGGGAGAGTCAGGCCTGCCAGGATCTTGAGAAGTGTTGTTTTTCCAGCCCCGTTATGCCCGATTATTCCGAATATTTCACCTTCCCTGCAGGTGAATGAAACATCTTTGAGGGCTGCTAAATCCCCGTAGATTTTAGAAAGGAACGCAGCTTCAATCATGCTGATATAATCTCCTCTTGTTTTCCCTCCTTTAAAGAGTTACGGTAAGATTTGATATACCATCCCGGCAAACTATCACTCAATGGAGGCTCTCTCACAGCTTCTTACCATTGCCATATGGGAGATAAAGCGGCTTCAGGGTACGATGACCCGTGACCTTCTTCCGATAGCCATTGCTCTCCTGATCCTTCTCGTCGGCGTCAGCGGGTTTACTGCTCAACAGGGGATCCACCTGCAGGACGGGATGTATCGGATTGGAGTAGACAGCCCGTTATACCTGGATATCATCGGTGGTGATCCCAGGTATGTGACATATGCCCTCCCTTCTGATGTCACCGATATCAGGGCACTTGGACTTGATCTTGCCATCCGTACAGGTTCGCTGCTCCGTACAAATGGTGATAAAGGGTCTGCTGCCCAGAAAAGTTTTGAACGTGATTACCAGGCATACCAGGATTCTGTCTATCGTCAGCAGACTGATTTGTTTGCAGCATACCCGCTCTGGATTGATAGTGAGTACATTGTCAGCGAACTTGATTTTCTTGCAACACAGGAGGGGCAGCAGTTATCTGCACCACGACAGGCGTCCGCTACCCCACCTGAGCCAGAAGAGCCTGAGATAAATATTATCCCTCCCTCCGGGATTGCTTTGGAAAACATGGAGGCATTCCGGATTCAGCTTGAGCAGGAGGCTTTGAAAGGTGCTGATCAATTGGGCAGGTATACCGATATCCTCTCGCAGCAGGAAGCTCTTGGAGAACTTCGCATTCCTTCCATGCTCTCCCCGCCACTTCCTTTTGATACCATCATCTTCATATTTGTCTTTATTTTTCCGCTTTACTTCACATCCCAGTTCTTTATGATGAGCATCATGAACGAGAGGACCCTTCGTCAGGGTGAGGCGCTGATTGCATCACCGGTAAGCCCTCTCATCCTTGTGCTCGGAAAGATGCTTCCCTATGCCGGAGGGATGTTACTCATTGTCACTGCAATTCTCTTTACGGTGAAGGCAGATATAACCGCGATATTACCTCTCATCCCGGTTATTCTTTTTTTCCTGTCATTTGCACTGTTCATTGGAATGATTGCCAGAAGCTATAAAGAACTCTCATTCATCTCTATATTCTTCTCAACCATTGCGACATCTTACCTATTTTTTCCAAGCATTTTCGCAAATGTACACATCGTCAGTCTTCTCTCCCCGGTCACTCTGGTGGTGCATGTTATCGACGGAACCGGGTATACCCTGACTGATTATGTCTATTCAACCGCTCTCTTTTACCTGACAAGTATCATCCTCTTTGGGGTATGCATTAAAAATTTTCATGAGGAGCAACTTTTTACCGAGATGGGACTCCTTGATGCCCTGGCCCTGTATCTGGGAGCTCTGGTCTCGACCAGGTACTGGTATCTCTCACTCATCCTGATCTCAGCAATGACCATCCCCTTTGTCTTCATGGCACAGATGATGTACCTGGTGCTCTTTTTCAATCTCCCGATGCCCTATTCTCTCATCCTTATCATGATGCTTGCGGCCCTCACCGAAGAGATAGTAAAAGCTGCCGGGTTTGTAGCCCTTATTACTCACCGGTTTCCCCCGCTATCCTGGAAAGTTGTGGTGTCTGCCTCTCTGCTCATTGGATTTGGATTTTTACTTGGAGAAAAACTCCTCCTCTTTGTCACCATTTCCCAGATTGCAGATTCAATCTTTGGAGCAGCCCTGTTCCTCTCGCTCAGTCTTCTTTGGATACCATTTCTGCTCCATGCAGGGACGGTGTTCTGCACCGGTGCGATCATTAAAATCTGGGGCATAAAGGCATTACCATTTGGCGTCATTCTGGCAACCGTAGTGCACAGTATGTATAACCTGTATCTGCTCAGGGGGTGGGTCTTTTGAACTACCGGTTGGTATCTATTATTGCCCGTAAAGAACTGCGGGGGCTTACCCAGGAAAAAACGATAATCCTTGCAATACTTCTCCAGCTCTTCATCGCCATGTTTTCATCATTTCTGATGGTAGGGCTCTCGGCAATGTATGATCCATCGATGTACGGCAGGGTCACTGGTGTTCAGTACGGGGTCGGGTTTGTTGGAAATGATACCATTCTCTTTGACCTCTTTACCCGGAATCCTGCATTTATTCCCTATCAGATGGATGCCGGCAGTGCCCTTGGTGCGCTCAAGGAGAGAAAACTTGCAGCGGTGGTCTGGACTTCTGAAACACTTCCTGATGCAGAAGATCCTGTTGCCGTAACGCTCTATACGATTAGTAATGATATCCAGTCAACGGTCATCGAAGTGAAGATTAAAGATATTTTGCTCGAATATGAAGAAATTCTCCGTGATGTCAGAAAAGATCGGCTTGACTCTAAACCCATTCCAGTGACTCCTTCACGGCCGGTTGTTCAAAACTCATTTTACGAGTTCATCTATGGTCTTCTCATTCCCATGCTCCTCTTTATGCCAGCCATCATATCTGCAGGCCTTGTAATAGACCTTATTACAGAAGAATACCAGGAGCAGACCCTTGACACCCTGCGAACAACACCCGCGAGCCTCGAAGATATCGTCTGCGGGAAAATACTTGCCTGTATTGCGATAATCCCGTTGCAGGCAGCATTATGGTTGGTTCTTCTTACGGTCAATGGCATTCAGATTGCCAGCCTGATTGAGATTTTGCTCCACGTCGTCTTTGCCTCAGCGGCACTCATTTTGATTGCGGCAACAATAGCGGTATATTATCGTGACCGGACCAAGGCACAATTCATCTTTTCAACGGCAATTATCATCGTGTTGCTGTTGATACTGGCATTTCCGTCAAATCCGATAAATCTTATTGTGCTCCTTGCCGTTGGGGGAGCACCACCATTTCACTGGGCAGTCATGGCTGCATCTGTTGCCGGATGTCTGATTCTTATTGTACTGGTCAGGAATATGATAAGAAAGGTTGAATTCTCCTGATTCTATTCTATTCTTTTATTCCAATATTTCCCGTTTTGCAGATGCCAGTTTTGGCTCCAGCCGCGCTGCAGTATTTATTGCAAGGTCAGCACGGTCAGACAGTCCCCCGGCCTGCATGATAATTCCTGCATTAAACCATACTTTTGGCATGGTTGGAAAGAGTGACAGCGCCTTTTCAATCGCTCCGAGGGCAGCATCATAATCTCCGGCTTTATAGTAGAGTACTGACAGGTAATGCCACCGGATAGAGAAATCATTGTGATCTGCAGGAATGAGAATAAAATCACTGATGGCACCAGTAACATCACCAGTCTTATACCTGATAAAACCCCGGCGAAATAAATACTCGGGTTTATCCGGATACTGCCTGATGAGTACTTCAAAGTCTGTCAGTGCTTTTGTGTATTTTCCTTCATTCAGGTGGCACATTCCCCGGTAATACAGGATATCAAAATCAGTTATTCCGCCAGATATCGCATTGGTAAAATGAGCACATGCATCTTTGAGTTCGCCGTCCCGGTATCGTTTCAGGCCTTCAATATATGCTTTCTTGGCCTGATCCTCTGCCCGGTTATCATCCCGGCTTTCCATGATATACATGTTGCAGATTCCTCTATTTCAAGGCATCAGAAGAGTGGGCATTTTCCATTAGTGAAAGATCCTGGAAAATTGTTCCATCCTGATTCTTATCTATTCTTTTGGTGTGCAACAAGCCTATTATCTCACAGATTCCAATATCCTCATTATGAATACTTCAATAGGTGTGGTGCTGGTTGTGGGGATTGTAATTATTTGTGGAGTTTTTGTCTTTGCTGACAGCATCGCTCCGGTCATCGGGGGGAAAAATACGACCACTACTCCTGCACCTGTTTCCAATGAGCAGAATACATCCATGCAGGCAGAATTACTAGTCAGGTTCAGTCCGGAACTCTGGAATACAACCGTGTTACAATCAGCAGCAAAAGCTTCACATACATACATCGGGGCAACAGTTGCTACTGATCATGCAGAATTCGGACTTCCCGGTCTGCAGCTGGTCAGGCTTCCTCCCGGAATGACGGTGGAAGAGGGTATTACATATTACCAGAATCTGCCATATGTTCAGTATGCTGAACGAAATGCGGTGTACTCTATAGAAAGCATTCAAAATCAGACCCATAATAACGAAAGCATAGCAGACCCTCTCGTTGATATACATAGCAACACGACACCAGATCTGGTTCGTCTTTTAGTTCAGTTTAATGTGAGTGCCTTCTCAGACAACGCAAATCTTTCAGCATATGTAAATCAGACTCACCATTTGCTTTCTGCAACTCTCATCAGGGATTTTACTTCTGAAGGTCTGTCTGGTCTGCATCTTGTAGAACTGCCGATGAATATGACCGCGGCAGAAGGGATAGGGGTGTATAAAAACCAGTCATCAGTGGTATTCGCAGAACCTGACTATCCGGTTAGTGTGAGCATTCCGATAAAATAGGGATGCTATTTTCAATGAGTGGTCATCCGGAACGTTCCATTCCTGATATCCTCCACCCATTTCTTAAACATTTCCATCCCTTCAATCATCAGAAACCCGAATTTTTCAAAGAAAATTTCTTCTTCATCCTCGGTAGCCGGTGGCCGCTCTAAATATTCAAGAAGTGCTGTCTCTCCATCAAAATCAGTTGCTGCAAACCTGATGAAAAAATCACCATAAGGTGCCATCATTGCTTCACCGGTGACGGTTGCGATATGGTATGGATGAGAAATTAAAGCCGGAGCCAGATCATTTGAGTACATGATTCCTGCATTTTGAAGCTGGGCCATAAGAGGATTCATGTCAACCATAAAATAAAATCCTGCTTGTGGAACAGTTACCCGGATTCCTTCAATGGTGCTGCAGATCTGGGCAAGTCTGCTTGTCATGATGCGGAGGATATTTCTGACTGCATCCAGGTACTGGTCCATCTCTTCTCCTGACCGGTATGCTGCAATCCCTGCCTCCTGGATTGGAGCTGCAGTACTGGTATAAATGGTTGCGGCAATCTTTGCAACATCACGGATTATTGCAGGGCTGGAGCCTTCTGGCATAATACAGCTCCCAAGGCGATATCCTCCTGCTCCCATGCTTGCAGAAAGACTATGGATAACAAAGGTGCCTTCAGGGTAAATCACCCCCATGCTCACAAAAGAACCAGGATCATACGTCAGCAGACTGTATACCTCGTCAGCCAGGACAAAGGTATTGTATTTTCTGCACACATCTGCAATATCCTCCAGTTCTTCCCTGCTATACAGTATTCCGGTAGGGTTCCCGGGGTTATTCAGAATCAAAAGGTGCTGAGTTTTAACAAGCCCCCTGAGCATGGCTTCAAGAGTTTGTGGCCTTATTTTAAAATTTTTCCCGCCGTGTGAATAAAGCCGGTAATAGGGAACATTCAGGATACGGAGCTGAGGCAGGTATCCAAGCCAGCCTGGAGATGGGATGATAACCGACCCGGCAATAAGGGTAAAGAGGGAAAAAATAATTCCTTTCGCTCCATGACCGGTTATTACCCGATCAGGTTCAACGTCGATGTCAAATCTTGCTTTATAAAAGGAGGCGACCGCCTTAAGGATCTCTGTATTCCCGATGGGGTTTGCATAGGCTCCCTTGCTACTGTGAAGAGAAAGTGCTTTTTTAAGCGGTGATGGGACTGGAAACGGGGACTGCCCAAGGCCAAACCGGAACATCCGGCCTTCACACCCTTGCGTTGCACACTGCGCCTGTTGTTCTTCAATTAATCTGAAATATCGAAGGTTTTCCGGTACCTGGATCCGGTCAACCTTGGCATCGATAATAATGCCGGCCATAGAAGAGAATCTCACCGTGGCTGCACTTAAGCTTTTTCTTCTTCGTAAATGGTAACCGGAGTGGGAAATAATCCAGGCCTTTCATCGGTCATGAATGAGGTGTATCCCAGGATATGAACATAATACTCAAGATAACTCTGGATAAAATCAGAAAGTCCCTGTGATCGTCTTCCAAGGATAAGTACAACGATAAATTGGATTATCATGCCGATGCCGGCAATAAAGCCATATACCATCAGCACGATTCCAAGTATGAAAGAATACACTATCCTGATAAACAGTTCAAGTCGACTTGCTTTCTCTTCAAATGCAAATAATTGTTTCAACATAATACTCTACTTTGATGCAGGGATCATGGGACTTGGCCCTGCTCCTGAAATAACAATGCTCGCAGTTTTACTGATTGGGGCATACCTGCCGCTGTGGTCATCGTCAATAACAACTGGCTGAACGCCAAGCGTTGCATACCCTGCAGTCAGGGCATGGATGGAGATTTTGGCCAAGTTCGCTACGGATATCGCAGCCTCTACCTGGTTTCCCAGATCTGCACCCTGGATGAGGACGGTTGTGCTGTTGATATGTTCAACCTTGTTCATGGAAACCCATGAAGGAAAAGTGATCTCACCAAATGAGGCAACCGACGGATTGTCAAGGGTGAGATAGAGGGAGTAACCGGAGATCCCTGCATCACATCCTTCCATAATGAGATCAATTCCTGGCACTTCACCTGGGTTAGACTCAACAACCGAAGGGTTGAAAAAGAGGAGTGAATACGCTGATACTGGTGCCACCACTCCGATAATGACGAGTATGGAGACCAAAAATCCGGAAATAATGTGTCTGTTTTTCATCTTCATCACCTATACCATCTGGTATAATTTGACCACGTCACCAAATCCGATAAATCCATTTCCATCAAAGTCGAATTGTCCGATTGGTTCTTCACCCATGGCAAAGATCATCTGTTCAAAAAGCAGTTTTGGGTCTCCGTACTCAAGCCATCCATTCCCGTTTATGTCATCAAAAAGTCCGTCATCATCCGGATCGGTTGGCAGGGGATACAGCCCTCCTTTGTCACCTGGGAACTGTTTTACTGGCTGATAAGGAGGTTTTACATGGATAAGACTGGGTTTTTCGGCAATAGAACTGAGTCCCTGTTTAAAAACCGTAAGCGTAATGGAGTAGATCCCCGGTTTCATATACAGGTGAACAGGATTTTGCATCGTTGATTCAAAACCATCACCAAATGACCACTGCCAGGAATCAGGCTCACCAGATGAGATATCCGTAAACTGAACGGTGAGTGGAATTGTTCCTGAAGAGGGGGTCGCTTTGAACTCGGCTATTAACGGGAGGATTTGGCTAAGAGATCTATATGCATTGAGTCGTCCACCGGTGACACACGTTTCATTCAGCCAGAATTTCTGGTCAACAGTATTCAATATAAGATTTTTAATCTGACCTGCATCATATGATGACCGCTCACTTTTTATGAGTGCTGCCGTCCCTGATACAAAGGATGCAGACATGGAGGTTCCATTCATGAGCCCGTAATTGCCCGGGATTGTGCTGTATATATTCTCACCAGGTGCCACGAGGTCTACTGATGTAGCGCCATAATTTGAGAACCATGATATCAGATCATACTCATCGCTTGACCCGACGGATATGATGTTTGCAGAGTTGTATGATGCCGGATATTCGGGGTTTTCATCCGTGTCGCGCCCACTATTTCCTGATGAGCAGACAAAAAGGGCTGGTGTGCTTTCTATTGTCTCCTTGAGGGCTTCACTATAGGAGTCTCCTCCCCAGGAACAGGAGATAATATCTGCTCCCTGCTCTGCAGCGTAGATAATTCCCATTATTTCGGTTACAGTGTTACTCTCACCATTTACATCAAATACTTTCACCGGAAGAATTTTCGAGTTCCAGCTGACTCCTGCGACTCCAATAGCATTGTTTGTTACTGCACTGATTATTCCGGCGCAATGGGTTCCATGCCCATTATCGTCCATGGGATCATAATCAAAGTTTACAAAATCATATCCGCTCAGACAATTTTCAGATAGATCCTCATGGTTATAGTCAACACCTGAATCAACTACGGCGACAATGACATCAGGAGATCCAGTTGAAACATTCCAGGCCTCCGGTGCACTGATATCTGCCCTTCCGGTGCTTATGTTCTGAGTATTATAAAGACCCCACTGAAGACCAAAATCCGGGTCATCAGGGATTGTCATGTCTGGTGTTTCTCCTTCCAGCCCCTGCACTGATGAATTTGAATTACTCGTCGACATTGGAAGTTTCATAATATAATTGGGTTCAGCGAAGACAACATACTCACTGGATTTATAATAATGCACTGCATCCGGGACTGATGTTGTGTCAGGGACTCGTACAACCTGCATCCCTTTCATTCCCAGTTGTTCCTCGGTGAGAATTGTTTCCGCCCCAATTTCTGCGTCAAGCGAAGAAGCAACAGATGCAATTGCAGTTCCTGATCCGATGTCTGCGTACCTGACAATGACTTCACCAGGTACGTATTTTCCCGTTATATCCTCTGCCTGAACTGCTCCCCATGCTGATAATAGTAGCATAAGCAGCAGAGTTACTCTTAAAATCCACGATACACTCACTCGTTCCATCCCTCATCCCTCTGTATACAGAAAAATCTAACCGTTGCTTATAATCTATCTTTTATATATCGTTATTGTATAAATAATTAGCAGATGTATTGCTACACAAACCTGTTTTTTATTTAAATGAATTCCATACGTTTTACCATGTGCAGGTACATTGTCTTACAATTACGTTCTGGGGGCATTGTCCGGATATCCGGTATGCAGAACTGTATGGGGTTGACAAAGTACATCTGATACTATTCAACCGCAACATCAGAAAATGTGGAATAAAAAGATGTTCAGATGGTTCGTTCGGTGACAACACTTTGAAACAGACACCATTTACCCATGCTCGTAGTGAGAATATGGATGCAGATGTTCCCCCATTTCTTGTTTTCGAGAAGATGGTACATTGACAATTTGACCCCAAAATAATTCAATTATTACGCAAATCCTAAATAATCGCTTGTCTACCGCATTGTATCCATCTCACCACATATTACAGAGGACAGACAAATAAAATATATATCAATGAACGTAACCATCCGACCTGCTATCCGTTCTGACTGTCCACGGCTTCTGGAACTCATCAAGGAGCTTGCCGAATATGAACGAGCTCTGGATCAGGTTGAAGTACCCCTCACGCATTTTGAAGAATCAGGATTTGGGGACTGCCCGGTCTGGTGGGCATTTGTTGCTGAAACCGATGGAATAATCGCCGGGTTCGCCCTGTATTATATCAGGTACTCGACCTGGAAGGGCCAGCGTTTGTACCTTGAAGATATTGTCGTAACAAACGAATACCGGAGGCTCGGCATTGGAAAGATGTTATTTGATGCGGTCCTTCTGGATGCTAAAAATAAAAACTTAAACGGGGTGTTATGGCAGGTACTTGACTGGAACAAACCTGCAATTCAGTTTTACAATCAATATTCCCCCTCTTTCAACCAGGAATGGATAACCTGCACGATTGAAAAAATATGAGAATTTTACCGGTACTTTGCACATCCGGCAGTGAGAATGCCTGCATCCCGGGGGAGTGCTTTTTTGATTTTATCAGGGATATAAAAGTGTGGGCACTGAAATGGAAAATTGATAACATTCCGCGTGGGGCACCGGATTGCAAAGTTTGCGTGCTGTAATCTATTGGTGTGTGAATCACACATATTTTCAGGTGGTCCCTTTTTATCAGGTGCTGCCGGGCACCTCATTGATCAAGATAATGCTACCTTAAAGGCGTAATGGGTGCTATATCAGGTGGAATAGTATATTCCTTTTGTCATCCACCTTACATATACAAAACCCAAAGCCCTTGTACACGTCTCATAAGGATACTCGGAGGGTTACTCTGGCAAAAGAGATTGGACCGTCTGAAAAAGTTCAGAAATGGCTATCAATGGGGATGGCGTTCCTCAAAAAGGATCAGCAGGATCGGGCGTACTATGCATTCAAGGAAGGTCTTCGCATAGATCCGGAAAATTCTGAACTCTGGTTCCAGACTGGCGTGGTCCTTGCAAAACAGGGGCGTCACCGCGATGCTATCAAAATGTTTCGCAACGTCCTCAAGTATGATCCTGATAATATGAGCGCCCAACTCCGGCTTGGGATGTCGATGCATGAGGTGGGGATGTATAAGGGGGCCATCCCTGTTTTAAGTCGCCTTGTTGACCGGGAATCAGAGAATGATCAGGGATGGATGTACCGGGGGGCCTGCTATCTTGCTCTTTCTAAGTTTAAGGAAGCACTTGCTGACCTTGATATGGCAATTGACTGGGGAGCAGAGCAGGCTGAAGTATGGGTTTTAAAAGGATATTGCCATGTCCAGCTGAGTGAGTTCCAGGAAGCACTTGATGCCTATTACTTTGCAATAGAGATTAATCCTGATGATCAGGTTGCATTTTTCGGTCTTGCAAATGCGCTTGCCCATTGTGAAGAGAAAGAACAGGCCATCGAAGCACTGAAAAAAGCGGTTAAAATTGACATTGAGTATGCTGATGCCTGGAGGATGCTCGCTGATCTTCTTGCAGACTCAGGTGACGTCCCAGAGGCTACTGGTGCATATGAACAGGTTCTCAAGCTGGAGCCCTGGGATCTTGATACCCGGTATACCTATTCCATTTTAAAAGCTGAATTGTCGGAGGATAAGGCTGCAGTCACTGACATTTTAAACCAGATTATTAATGAAGATCAGGAGTCTGTCACATTTTACAATAATCATGGGCTGACGCTCATGCACATGAAAAAATATGATAGTGCACTCCAGGCTTTTAACCGTGCATTACAACTCGGGCAGGATAACCCTTCTGTGTGGCATAATCATGGAGCAGCTCTCTTCAAGCTCAGATGGTATAAAGATGCCATGAAATCATTCCAGCAGTCCCTCAAACTGAACCCGAAAAACGTAAGTGCATGGGTTGGTATTGGAATGGTTGCCGTTGCACAGTATGAATTTACCCGGGGTGCTGCAGCCTATACACATGCAACTGAGCTCAGTCCAGGAAAGGTACATATCTGGATCATGCTTGGAGATACTCAGGCAGAACGGGGATTATACAAAGATGCCATTGCAGCTTACGAAAAGGCTCTGGAACTTGACCCTGAAAACCCTACTGCCTGGAATCAGCGGGGACTTGCACTCAGGCTTCTGGACAGTCATCCTGCTGCACTTGAGTCATTTGAACGTGCAGTGGAGACAAAGAATCCAAAGCCTGAGTCATGGGTTAATCATGCGATAACCAGTTTTGAACTGGGAGACTATAACCAGTCAGTTCATTCCTTTGAGCGGGCATGTAAATTTGGTCCTATCCCATCTGACAGCTGGCTTATTTATTTGAATGCCCTTGCCTATGAGCATGAAAATAACAAAGTCATCAAAGCATCAGAAAGGTATATTGAGCTCTTCGGCCCGGACGAAGAAGTCCTTTTTCTTTTGGGGATCGCACAACTTGAGCTCAAACAATATGAAGCAGCCCTGCACCATTTCAGGGAGACACTCAAACTGGAAAAAGATCACAATGATGCCCTTTTCTGGGCCGGTCTGACTCTCCTTGAGTTGTTTCAGTTTTCTGATGCAATTGTGTGTTTTGAACAGGTAGAAGATAACCATCCTGATGATTATCTTGCGTGGTATTTTCATGCGAAGGCTTTGGTTTCATTGACCGAACTTCAAAAAGCAGAATTTATTCTCAAACATTCGCTCCATATCAGTGACCAGTCATATGAGTCATGGTATCTCCTTGCGAATATTCAAAATTCACGTAAAGCCTACCCGGACGCCCTCCAGTCAATAAATAAGGCACTTGATCTCTTTCCCGCCCACAATGATGCATTTATTCTTAAGGCAAAAATCCAGGCTTCCCTTGGATCATATCGGGGTGCATGCCAGACATATGCTACTATTAGTGAGCCTGCTGCCAGTGATCCGGCCATCCTCCTTGGATATACCCGGGCCCTGTATCACACCGGACAATTTCGTGAAGCGTATGCCCGTGTTACCCGGCTGCTCGCCAGGGATGAGAAAAATCCCGATTTATGGAAACTTCGGGCTGATATTGAACGTGCCCAGGGCCTGTTTGAAGAAGCAGCAAATGCCCTTACCGAAGCATGTAAATATGCACCCAATAATAAAAAACTCTTATCTTTGCAGGGAATTGTGCTGTATGAGGCAGGAAAATATTCTGAAGCGGTAACAGTACTTGACAGAGTATTAGATGCCGATAATCAGAATGGTGAATTATGGAAACGAAAAGGAGCTGCTCATGAAGCGCTTGAGCAATATGAACTGGCATCAGACGCCTATCTGAAGGCTTTGGAATTTTTGGAGGATGATCCCGATCTTATCCGAAGAGTGGGAATTTCACTCTATAAAGCAGGTAAATGCGATCTTTCTCTTTCAAGGCTTGAGCAGTACCTTGAGGTGGTGCCTGATGATCCTGATATCTGGGAGATGAAGGGAAAGGCCCTTTATAATCAGGGACAGTTTCTGCCAGCTTCTACGGCACTATCACAGGCTGTCCTGTACCGGCCTGATGATGTGAATCTGCTCTTTCGGTATGCACAAAGTCTGATTAAATCCGGAGAATTACTCACCGCCATCCCTCTTCTTGACCAGGTTTTGGAAAAAAATCCTGAAAATGCAGAGGCATGGAAGCTGAAGGCTGAGGTTGAACTGTCACTTGGGAGAGAGGAAGAGGCAGCAAATGCTGTTGAAGAGGCATTAAAACAGATTCCTGATGATCCAGGGCTCCTGCTTGCCAAGGTAAAAACTCTGTATGAGGCTGATGAGTATGCAGAGGCGTTACATCTTGTGCGCCGTGTTATAGACAGAACACCGGAAAATCCAGATGGGTGGTCCCTGTATGGGGAATTACTCTGGATGACCGCAGATCATGACGCTGCGGTAGCTGCATATGACCGGATCCTCGCTCTTGATGACACCAAGGCACGGGCCTGGTTCTTAAAAGGTGATTCACTTCAGAATGCGGGGCGCTTTGAAGAGGCAGCTGTTGCACATGAACGGGCGTTTTCACTCGGTGGCGACCCGGCTGTCGGACTTATGCTCTCTAAAAAGATGCGTTATCTGCAGCAAAAGAAGGCATGAGTGATTCTATTTTGAATTAGGGTGCTTGCGATATGCCAGTCCCTGAAATGTTGCGATTTTTCGTCCTTCACTGGTCTTTACGGTCACAGAATATGTCCCAAGAGTCCTCGTTTTACTAAATTCCGTTGCTTCTGCAATGATTATGCCTTCATTCACCGGTCTGACATATGAGATAGATGTGTTGATTGCAACTGATGGAACATCATCGCTGTTGCAGGCTATTCCAAAAGCACAGTCTGCAAGGGTAAAAATCACTCCTCCATGAACTGTACCGTGGGCATTGAGATGTTTTTTAGATATTTCAAGTGACAGGGTTGCATGCCCTGGTCCTGAATCGATATGAACTACTCCAAGTTCACGTGCAAACAAGTCTGATGATAAGAACGATTCTCCAAAATTCATGATATTCGTTTCAATTGTTGTGCGCTGGTTTCATTTTATTTAAGCGCTTCATTTATGTGTGATTCAACCCAGATTAACAGGTCATTCTGGGCGTGGGTTTGTGGTTCGGCTCCGGACATTCGAATGATTTCTATTGCTTTTTTGCGGGATAGTCCTGACGCCATCAGGAGGGTGACAGCAAATAAACCAGTTCTTCCGATACCCATTCTGCAGTGAACAAGGATGGATTCTCCTGTTTGTAATTGTTTTGCATATTTCTTTGAAAGATCAAGGAATGTCTGCGGGCAGTCCGGAATTCCAAAGTCAGATATAGGAAAGCACTCAATGGCACACCTTCTCTCTTCGTCCTTTATAAAAGCAAGGTATCCGGGTGATATTTCTGCTATCTCTTCCCGGCTTGGAAGACATATAATCTGTCTGATATTTCGGTTTTCAAGTTCGGAAATAAATGTGCTGATTTCTTCGTATCTTCCTGGCATTGGATGAAGAAATAGTGATCCGGGCAGAGAATCTGGGAGAGAGACCTTTCGGAATAATAATCCTGATGGATCGAACATTATGGATGACCTCTGTATCAATATGTACCGCTTTTCATAATAATTCCATTTATCAGAGGTTTATTCTTCGCGTTTTTTGATTTTTCTCTCAAAACCTAATCGCTGGCCAAATTGCTTATATATTTAGCCGACTACCATTCTTACAGTCATTGTGTGTTATGTCAGAGGAGATGGGAGCCAGATGAGAGAAAGAAGTTATTCAGGGCCATGGACATGGGTCACTTGGTGTGTGCTTGTGATTTGTCTGATAGTGCCTTTATGCAGTGGAACTGGAACGCAGGTACAACCAGTTCTGAATCAGATTGTCATTTTTTCAGGTCAGATCCCGTATGGGGATGGGAATGTTTCAATCAGGTCAGATTCCGGGGTGCTCTACCCGGTTTCTGCCATGACTCCGGTCGGGATTATTCAGGCACTTGCCGGAACTGGCATGATAGATGAGTATCATATTGGTGATGAATTACTCGATAAAAGGGGAATTTTCACTCTTGATGGCATTAATACATATTTGGTTTCTGAAGAATATGCCTGGTTTGTCATTGTGAATGGTGTTCAGCTCAGAGAGTATTTGCTTCCTTCACAGGAAGGACTGAATACCTATCTGCTCAAAGACGGTGATGATGTTCTTTTTGCATATGGAAATCCGACACTTCCCGCAAGTGTTGCAAAAGCCCTGATCTGGGTTCAGGTGGGAAATAAAAACGGAGTCATGCAGTTGGTTTCTCCATCAGCGATTATGGGCCAGTATTTTATTAAGCAAGTCCCGGTTTCAGTGCCCGTTCCAACTGAGGTTCCTGCCGTGGTAGTGACTCTTCCTTCGACTCCTGTTCCTACCGAGGTTCCTGCCGTGGTAGTGACTCTTCCTTCGACTCCTGTTCCTACCGAGGTTCCTGCCGTGGTAGTGACTCTTCCTTCGACTCCCGTTCCAACTGAGGTTCCAACTGTGGTAGTGACTCTTCCTTCGACTCCCGTTCCAACTGAGGTTCCAACTGTGGCAGCGACAGTCCCTTCGACTCCTGTTCCTACCGAGGTTCCAACTGTGGTAGTGACTCTTCCTTCGACTCCTGTTCCTACCGAGGTTCCAACTGTGGCAGCGACAGTCCCTTCGACTCCTGTTCCCACCGAGGTTCCAACTGTGGCAGCGACAGTTCCTCCGACTCCTGAACCGGAAGGTGTGAACATTACAAATGGAACTGAAACGGTGCCCGTCACCCAAAAACCTGAGGACAACCGGATGCTATATTCCGGCGTATATGCCCTTCCGGAAGGGACGTTAAATATCACTGCGAGCTCAGGAATGGATTATGAAATTCAGGTGAACACCCCCATAGGCCTTCTTCATCTTCTCCTAAAGGATGCACTCATTAAAAACCTGAGCATAGATGACCGAGGAATGCGGAAAGGTGGCATTTTGATCCTGGAAGGGATTAATGAATATTTCACCACTGCAACCAAAGTATGGTTTGTGAAAGTGAATGGAAATCTTCTTGAGGATTATTCACACCCCAAAACAGAGGGCCTGAACCTTTATTCTCTTATGGCAGGTGACACTATCTCATATTATTATGGGGATCCTGCCGGCTCCTTACAGGATGCAGGGGCGATGCTGTTTGTCACACTCGGATAAAAATATTTTTTTATTTCCACTTGGAAAGGGTGGAAATATAGACCTTGACCATTTCTTCTGCTTTTTCTGCCGGCACTCCAAACTGCTCCACTAGAAATGGAGCACATTTTTTAATCATGGCTTCCTTTGTAAGTTCAGGTTCAGTAAATGCTCCCTGCTGATAACAGTGTATACAGTAGGTGGTGCTTTGAGTTCCATCACGTTCTGTTCCGGCATGTTCAGTAGTAAAAAGAGGCATTCCACAGC
>Ga0265295_1005376_pt1 | contig 16341 bp, 17 predicted proteins | sample Munlansysbiofilm_FD_192503 | JGI IMG/M metagenome (GOLD analysis project Ga0265295, IMG submission 192503) | Leachate microbial communities from a municipal landfill in Southern Ontario, Canada - Methane capture system biofilm | ecosystem: Engineered > Solid waste > Landfill > Unclassified ... | reverse complement strand
CTTTCTATACATTTTCCAGATCTATCTTTAGGACAAAGAACTGTATTTCCAATAACTCTTAAACCACCCCTTATGTTTCTACTATCAACTGGGTTTCTTATTAGAAATCCTCTTTCATTATTGTAAACCTCGCCCCCATCATCATCTATTATGGTTATTGTGGCGCTACTATTATCTAGTTTAGTACCCAAAGATGGATTGCTAAGAGTTATTTTAAATCTTTCATTGTTTTCAATTTCAGTATCTCCGTTTATCTCTACTAAAATAGTTCTAGTTATATCTCCTGGGTAAAAAGTTAAAGTACCTGAAGTGGCTTTATAGTCTATGCCAGCTTTTGCCTCTAAATCTGAAGTAGCATAATTAACTGTAACGGTTTCTTCAAGAGCATTAGATAAACTAACAGCTACTTTTTCAGTATGCCAACCACTATTTCCTTCATTAAAAGATATATCATTTATGTTAAAAGAGGGCATGTCTGGAGTGTAATTAATGTTAAAAGAGTAGGTCGGAGCTGAGCTTCTGCGTTCAAGCAATAGTTTATAGGTTTGATTAGCAGTTACTCTGCTTGTCAAGGTAAAGTTATTACTGTTTGCTCTGCTGCTAATTGTTGAAGTACAACTTGAGTTGTATAAATAGCCATTAATTCGTTGTGAGGCACTCACTACTATGCTTACTTCGCCATTTGTAGGTACAGTAAATTGATAGTAATCATTTCTATCTGAAGAAGACAAGCTACCATTCATAGTAGAATTTAATTGTACTAATTCAGCTTGATTACAATTGTCATTGGGCTCTACATCAGCCCATAAAAAAAGAGTAGTTAAAAGTAGTAAAAATAGGCGGAGCATGATGCCTCCTTTTGAAAATAATTCTTAAGCAAATTCTAGCATAATTTTGCTTTAAATCTTACTTTATTTTCTTTTCGTGTGCATATTGTATTGCTTTTATAAAAGCATTTCTTACTCTAAACTCTTCCAAAGCCCCAACGCCAGCAGCAGTAACGCCTCCAGGGCTCATAACCCCATCTTTTATCAAAGCTGGGTGAGTTGAGTCTTCTAAAAGTGGCGCAAATCCTTCAAAAAGTCCTTTTACTAACGCATAAGCATCTTCTCTTTTTACTCCCTCTTTAACTGCCCCATCAGCTAAAGCTTCAGCTACAATGGCTAAAAAAGCTGGTCCACATCCGTTAACTCCAGCTGCAATGTCAAGCTCTTTTTCGCTCTCTAACCAAAGTGTTTTACCAATGCTTTGTAAAATCAGCATAGATTCTTCTTTAAAGCCTTTATCTCCTGTTAGTGTTGTCATTGAAGCTTTGTAAGAAGCAGCTAAGTTTGGCATCGCTCTAATGGTAAAATCAGCTTTAATATGCTCTTTTAAACTACTTAAATTAGTTCCAGCTAAAATGCTAATTAAGGCTTTAGCTTTTCCTTTAAAAAGTGTTGCAACACTTTTTAAAGCCTGAGGTTTTACACAAAGAATTAAAACTTTTCCCTCTACATCTATCTTTTGTTCAAGTTTTTTAACTTCAAGTTTTCCATTTAACTCTTCATTTAAAATATTTAATTTCTCTAAATCTCTTCCTATAACTTCAATCTTATAGTTTGCTATGGCACCCTTTATCATCGCTTTTGCCATAGCTCCATTGCCAATAAAACTAAGCTTCATCATTTCCCTTTAGATAATCTTTTATCCCTTCCATGATGCCATAGTCTGGGTATTTTTCTTGATCTAATAGTACTTGAGCCATAGTTTTTGAATCAGTATTAAAAATGACTGGTGCTATGAAGTTGATAGTTGAGTGTTCGATTGGTTTTGCTACTATCATAATGTTTAAAATCAAGATGGCAGACTCTTTGTCTATTTGCAAAATCTCTTTATAAAAACTTGGTATCTCAAATGGATACTCTCTTAAAAGGTATGGATTAATCAAGGTAAAAGATGTCTCATCTTCACCACTTTTTAACTGCATAAAAAAATCGTCTATCTTCTTTAGCTCCACTGTTTTAACATGGGAAAAGCCAGGGATTGCGGAAGCAACATTAAATATCATTTATATCCTTTAGCTAATAGATAATCTAACATTGTATCACTTTAGAGTTTAAAGCACCATTGGATGGAAAGATTTTTAGTTTAATCTTTGAATAACTGGAAAAAGACTATAATAGCTACTTTTTAAATAAGGATGATTATGAAAAAAGTTTTAATATCTATCTTTGCAATTGCACTATTTATTAGTGGATGTTCCACCAAGTCTGATGAGCTTTATAACCTTCCAGCTAATGCTTGGTATGAGCAGATTATTAAAGATATTAGAGATAGAGATTTAGAATTAGCTGATTCTCACTTTATCTCAATGGCAAGTGAACACATAGCTTCGCCACTTTTAGAAGAGATGATGCTTATTTTAGCAAATGCACACATTGAAGATGAAGAGTATATTATGTCAAACTTTTATCTTGATGAGTATATGAAACGATATGGAACTTCCAAAAAGATTGAGTATGCTTCATACTTAAAAATAAAAGCAAACTTTAACTCTTTCATTTTACCAAACAGAAATCAGCAGCTTCTTTTAGATACCATTGATGATACAAGGGTTTTTATGGATAAGTATCCAAACTCAATTTATAGGCCAATGGTTGAGACGATACTAACGAAATTAGAGCTTGGAGAGTATTATCTTGATGGAGAGATAGCTTCACTTTATAGCAGGACAAAGAAGAAGGATTCAGCTCAAGCTTATAAAGAAAAACTTGAAAACTCATCTTTAAAAGATGCACAAATGATAAAGCCAGAACTACCTTGGTATAGAGGAATATTTGAATAAAAGGAGAAACAGTTGAAAATAACAGATAAAAAATCATTTCCAGCAGACTTACCAATAATAATAGAAGATGATCTTTTTTTATACCCATTTATGATTACACCTATCTTTTTAAATGATGAGGAGAACATCGCAGCTGCTAATGAGGCTATTAAAAATGACTCTTTGGTGATGGTAGCAACAGCAAAACCAGATGAAGAGGGAACAAGGGATTTTGAAACAATATTTGATGCAGGAGTTGTTGGCTCAATCATGAGAAAAGTCTCTTTGCCTGATGGGAGAGTAAAGATACTTTTTCAAGGAATAAGCAAAGGTAGAGTCATTGAAGAGATAAGCGAAAAACCTCTAGTTGGGAAGATTGAGATTATTAAAACCATTAGAAATAATGAAGCCAAGATCGAAGCTGTGGGTAAAGTGATTAGAGAAAAAGTTAGAGCTTTGTCAAATATTAGCAATTACTTTCCGCCAGATTTGCTAAAAACTATTGAAGAAAATAGTGAAATGGGAAGGATTTGTGATCTTATAGCAAGCTCAATGAAACTTAAAAAAGAGCAAGCTTACACGCTGTTTATTGAGCAAAATCTTTTAAATAGAATGCTTCTTTTGGCTGATTATTTAATTGAAGAGATTGAAGCTAGTAAGTTACAAAAAGAGATAAAAAGCAAGGTTCACTCTAGAATTGAAAAGGTAAATAAGGAGTATTTTCTAAAAGAGCAGCTAAAGCAGATCCAGCAAGAGCTTGGAAGCGATACTCAAAGAGAAGAAGAGATAGAGGAGTATAGGCAAAAACTAGAGCTTAAAAAACCTTTCATGAGTGAAGATGCCATAAAAGAGATTAGTAAACAGATAGATAAACTCTCCAGAATGCACCCAGACTCAGCAGATGCAAACATGATCCAAAGCTACCTTGACTGGGTGATTGAGATACCTTTTGAGAAGAGTTCTAAAGATAAATTAAATATTGTTGAAGTCAAAAGACAGCTAGATAAAGATCACTACTCATTAAAGCGCCCAAAAGAGAGAATTGAGGAGTATTTTGCTGTTAGAGAGCTTTTAGAAAAAAGGGGGATAAAAGATAGATCTAATAAGGGTGCGATTCTTTGCTTTGCAGGACCTCCAGGAGTTGGTAAAACTTCTTTAGCAAACTCAATTTCAAAAGCGCTTAAAAGAAAACTAATACGAATTGCACTTGGTGGACTCGAGGATGTAAATGAGCTAAGAGGGCATAGAAGAACCTACATTGGAGCGATGCCTGGGAGAATTGTCCAAGGACTCATTGAAGCAAAAGAGATGAATCCTGTTATTGTTTTAGATGAGATAGATAAGGTTGCAAGAAGTTTTAGAGGAGATCCAACTGCTGTATTGTTAGAGGTTTTAGATCCAGAGCAAAATAATAAATTTAGGGATTATTACCTAAATTTCAATATAGATTTAAGTAAGATAGTTTTTGTTGCAACGGCTAATGATGTTGGCTCGATCCCTGCTCCACTTAGAGATAGGATGGAGTTTATATTTTTAAGCTCATACACTCCGCAGGAAAAATTTGAGATAGCAAAAAAATATTTAATCCCACAAGAGTTAAAAAAACATGGATTAAAATCTATCGAAGCTTCCATTAGTAAGCCTGCTTTGCAAGCAATCATATCTGATTATACTAGGGAGTCTGGAGTTAGAAACTTAAGAAGAAGGGTTGCGGATATTTTTAGAAAAGTGGCAAAAGAGCTACTTATAAATCCAGAAGTTAAAAAAGTATCCATCTCACTTAAAAACTTAGATGAGTATTTAGAGAAAAAAGTATTTGAAATTGAAGCAGTAGAGAGTAGTCCAAAAATTGGAGAGGTAAATGGGCTTGCATGGACAAGCGTTGGCGGGGATGTTTTAAAGATTGAGGCAATTAAAATTCAAGGTAAAGGTTTGGTGCAAGTTACTGGCTCTTTGGGTGAGGTGATGAAAGAGTCCGCCAAGATAGCCTTAAGTGTTGTAAAAGTTTTAATAGATGAAAAAGCCATAAAAGTACCAAAAGCAATCATACCTATTAAAGAGGGTGAAAAAACCACTCCAAGCGATGTTTACAAAAGATATGATCTTCATCTTCATGTTCCTGAGGGCGCTACTCCAAAAGATGGGCCAAGTGCTGGAATCACGATGGCAACTGCGATTGCATCGATATTTTCCAATACTAAAGTAAGAAGTGATGTTGCCATGACAGGTGAGCTTACTTTAACTGGAAAAGTTTTGCCTATTGGTGGACTAAAAGAGAAATTAATAGCTGCATATAAGGCCAAGATAAAAACTGCAATCATTCCTAAAAAGAATTTTGAGAGAGATTTAGAAGATATTCCATCTGAGGTTAAGGATGCTTTAGAAATCATACCAGTAGAAAGAGTGGAAGAGGTGCTAAAGATAGCTTTCAAAAAGTAAGTTAAAGGACTTTAAGTCCTTTAACTCTTATAAGATATCAAAAGGGTTATGTACTACCTTTTTTCTATCGACAATAAATGGAATGATTGCTGCGTGTCTTGCTCTTTTGATAGCTGCTTCAACCATCTCTTGATGTTTTTTACAGTTACCTGTAAGTCTTCGTGGCATGATTTTAAATCTTTCAGACAAAGAGTGTTTTAACATTTTTGTATCTTTATAATCGATAAACTCAACTTTTGCTTCACAATATTTGCAATATTTTCTTGAATATTTTCTTTTATCAGACATAATTTTTACCTTTTAAAGTTTTAAAATGGAATTTCATCATCATTTATATCAATCTCAGGAAATTGGTTTGAATCACTGCCATGATCTCTTTGATTGTTATGATATGATTGACTTTGTTCTTGATGTGAGTAATTTTGCGTACTCTCTTGAGGTTGCGGGGATTGCCCCTTACTATCAAGCATTTGTAAAGTTTCAACTGTTACAGTGTGCCTACTTCTTTTTTGCCCACTTTGATCATTCCACTGTTCAAGTTTTAATCTACCTTCAACTAAAACTTTGGAACCTTTTTTTAGGTACTGATTTGCTATCTCAGCAGTTCGTCCAAAAAGCACAATGTCTATAAAGCAGACTTCCTCTTTTTGCTCTCCCGTTTGAGTTTTATAGCGCCTATTTGTAGCTATTGCTGTATTGCATACTGCGCTACCACTTGGTAAATACCTAAGCTCTGGATCTCTTGTTAAGTTTCCGACTAAAATTACTTTATTGAACATGGCGTCTCCTTGTTTTTACTCTTTAGGGGCAGATTCAGGTTCTTCTTTAGTTTCCTCTTTAGCTTCTTCTTTTGGACTCTCTTTTGGTTCAGTTTTTTTCTCAACCTCAGAGGTGTTGCTAAGCTTTTTCCAATGCTCTATCTCTTTTTTATTTTCAAACTTAACAGTTAAAAATTTGATTATATCTTCATTGAATCTAATGAGTCTTTCGATTTCAAAAATCGAAGTTGAAGGGGCTTGAAAGTAAAACACAAAATATGTTCCTCTTTCATATTTTTTAACTTCATAAGCAAGTTTTCTTGCTCCCATTTCAACCATGGTTGCAATAACTGCTCCATTTTTTTCTAGCACTTCTTTCATAAGTGCAACTTTTTGTCCTGTTTCTTCCTCTGTTAAAGTAGGTTTGAAAACAAGCAACAATTCGTAATGTTTCATCTTCTCTCCTTATGGATTTAGCCCAAAAATGAGCAAGGATTTCTCTTTTTTAAAGAGTAAGGGCGGATTATATCTTAGATTTGCTTAATTTTCTATCAGCTTGCTTATCTTTAACAAAGTTGAGATTAGCAAAGCAGGCTTATCTTCTTTTGAGTTACTTTTTAAAGCGTGTTCAGTTTGAGCTAATAAAGATAGAATTTTAGTGTAATTTTCTATTTTTAAGCTCATGCTCTCTTTAGCTTTTTTATCTGCAATAAATGAGGGCATAGCGTAACCAACTATCTCTTTAGGATCGCATCTTCCGTGAAGTTTAATGTAAGCATGAAAATTAAATAGCATAAAAAGATGATTTTGAATCATATTTATGAGTCTAATCTCATCAACTTCTCCAGCTTCTAAAATATTTTTAATAGAAAGCGCGGAGATTTTCCCCTTTAGTAAATTCTCTATAAACTCTTCTAGCTCCACCTCTCCCATTCCGTAAATAAGAGCATCTATATCTTTAGTTGTTACCTCTTTATCCAAAAGAGCTAATTTTTCAAGCTCGCTTATTGAAAGAGGAAGATTTTCATTATGGGTGGCATATAGGTGCGAAAGCGCGTATTTGGAGATATTTATCTTTAACTCTTTAGCATAAAAACTTAAGTATGAGATGGCCTCAGGTGCTAGCAGTTTGAAAAACCTTACATTAGTAGCCCCACCTTTTTTATTAAACAAATTTGCAAAGCTTTTTGTCTTGCTATCATCTGCATTTAAGCTTATCAGTAAGTAGTTTTGATCACTATTCATAGTTAAAGATATAAGTTTTTCTATCTGCTCTTTATTTAAAACCTTATCGCTTTTAATGTGTAAAAAGTTTTTACCTCCAAATAAAGATGATTGCAAGAGATGATTTTTTGCTAAGTTAAAATCATACTCATCAAAATAGAAAATCAAACCATCACTTTGAGTAAAAGCCCAACTCTTCATCACTTCTTTTGCATAATGTTCTATTTGAAAGTCGCATACTCCATAAAGAAGAAGTGCTCTTGGAAGAGTATTTGCTCTTAAAAGGTTTAAAAACTCTCTTTTATACATTAGTTTAAAACCTCTACAACTCTTCCATATATTTTAGCCATAGCAATATCCACACTAACAATCTTAACTAACACTCTTTTTAATAAAGGGGCATTCTCATTTAGTAAAAATATCCTTGCACCCTTAATCTCATCATCTAGCCTTGCAATCCCATTTTTCCCACTATCAGTCACTATGGACTTAAAACTTTTGCCAATCTCTCCATTAGCCCATCTTGCGAATTTTCTATCCATAAACTCCCAAGCAACTTTGTCTGCTTCTCTTTCAAGTTTGCTTAAATCTTCACAAAGTTTTTCAATATCTTGTAGCAAAAATCTTGTTAGTTTTTCATCTTTTTTTGCTTTTAAAAGTCTATGAAGCAAAAGATCACTATATCGTCTAATTGGTGAAGTAAAATGAGAGTAAGTTTTAAATCCAAGCCCAAAATGTCCCTTAGAATACTCCCCATAAAGTGCTCTTTTTTGGCTTTTAATGATGAGCTTATCTACATCTTCTCTTATGTTTAAACTATCTGCTTCATCTTGAATAGAGGTAATTAACTCATTCAAATCTGGAGAAAAATTCTTTTTGATCCCAATTAATGAGAGTTCATTTAATAAATTTATTATCTTTTCAAATGAAGGGGCTTCATGGTTTCTAAAGATTCCTTTTTTTAACTCTTTTGCAGCGCAGATGTTTGCTAAGAGCATGCAATCTTCAATCAAAGAGTGAGATGAAGTCTCTTTTTCAATTCTTGTTGAAGTAAGCAAAGAGTTTTCATCTAGTTTCATCCTAACATCAACTGAGTAAAACTCAAAACCCTCTAAAAGTCTCTTTTTTCTAACTCTTTTTATCGTTTTGTTTAAAGGGAGTAACCAATTTAAAACTGTTTCATCTTCGCTGTTTTTAGCACTTAATCCTTCAAGGTAAGCATCAATTTCATCATAATTAAACCTTTTAAAAGATTTAATTATCACCTCTTTTAAGTCACTTTTTTCTACCTCAAGAGTTTTTGGATCTATTTTTATAATAAAACAAAAACTTAACCTATCTTCATTTGGTTTTAGTGAGCAGATATTTTCACTAAGAGATCTTGGAAGCATTGGAATGGATTTGTGTGGAAAATAGATGGAAAAACCCCTCTCTTTTGCCTCTTTATCAACTTGTCCATAAGGATAAACATATTCGCTAACATCAGCGATAGCGACATATAAGGTGAAGTTTTCTTTATCAAAATAGATGGCATCATCAAAATCTTTTGCATCAATAGGATCAATAGTGCAAAATGGCAAATGTGTTAAATCTAGCCTATCTGGATATAAAGATTTATCAACTAAATCCCCATGAGATAGGGCTTCTTGCTCTGCAATTTTACTAAAAAATTCATTTTTATTGTAGTGGAGTAGGGCTATTTTTTCATCAACTAAAGGATCTTCAAGTGAGCCTAAAACTTCTACAATTTGCCCAATGTTATTATCTACTAATAAAACTGCATGTTTTGGCAAATCTTTCAGAGCTTTTTGGGAGATTGGTAATATTTGAGCTAAGCCACTTCTTAAGTTTATGCCAACAAATCTTTTATCAACTTTTTTTATGTAAACAATAGAGCTCTCATGAGCTGCTTTTAAAGTTGCAACTACCCTTCCTTTAGCCCTAAAACCTCTTGCTTTATCTCTTTTAACTAGAACAAAATCGCCCCTACTAGCTCCATTTAAATCACTTTGTTCTATTAGAATATCTTTAGATTTATAGCTTGGATCAAAGACTTCCAAAAAGCCAGTTCCTCTTGAGGAGACATCTATTCTTCCAACAAAAAAATTAGGAGATAGAAAATATAAGCCTCTTTTAAGCTCTAGCGCTCTTGCTTTAAAGAGAGTTTGTACTATCTTTTTCTCTTCTTGCTCTAGATTTTTATCTGATACACCGCTATTTAATGATAATAGGAAGTTTTTCACTGTTTAAGTTTTTCTATCTCATTAAGAAAAATATTAGATTTTAAATCATTCTCTTCTAAAAGCGAAACTGCTTTTTCTATGGATTTCTCTTCAAAAATAGAAAAGCTATTTATAGCTTTTTTTACAATCTTTAAGGCTGTAGAGAATGGTTTTATGTGTTCAGGGGCATCTTCTAGGTTTGTTGAATATCTAATGGCTTCAACTAGCTCAGTTTCTAAATTCCACTGAGCAAATATTTTTGCAGCTATCTCTTCATTTGTGATTTTAAAAGTATCCATTTCCAACATGGATAACTCTTCAATGGTTTCTAGTTTTTTGATTTTATCGTAAAAAGCAGCACCTTCTCCTCTTTCAACTAATATATGAGAGATGATGACTTTTCCAACCTCCATCATAAATGATGCAGGCACTAAAATATCTAATAATTCTCTATCAACTTTTGAGTACCAATTAAACATTAAAGCGCTTTGCAAAGAGCTAATTTCTAAAAAACTACCCTCTGATAATCCATAAGGAGATAGATCTGTTGTCATATTTTTCTTAACAGCACTTGATAGAGCAAAACCTCTTACTGTAGCCATTCCAAATAAAGAAACAGCATGAGAAACACTTTTGATTTCTCTACTAAATCCATAAAGAGGAGAGTTTGCTGATTTTAATATATTTGCAGTAAGCATCGGATCGCTCTTAACTACCGATACTAATTCAGTTAGCGTGCTATCTTTATTTGTACATATTTTTTGTATTTTTAAAACCGTCTCATCTAAGGGAGGAAGAGATTTAATTTTCTCTATAATTTCACCATCCACAATAAACCCCTCTTTTGCAAAATCTATACCAATTATAGCCAAACAGACTTAATTTTTATTTGTTTTTGAGTAATATTCTTACTTATTATTTAGTTGGAAAAAATATTAATTAAATCTATTTTTATACTATTTTTCTCTTTTTGGTTTCAGTCCTCTTTGAGAACTTTTTAGATAAAATAGCGCCATTTATTTCATTGTAAGGAACCAATATGGCAGTAACTGTATATTATGATAAAGATTGTGATTTAAGCATAATTAGAGGCAAAAAAGTCGCTATGATTGGCTTTGGAAGCCAAGGACACGCGCATGCTGAAAACTTAAGAGATAGCGGTGTAGAGGTTGTTGTAGGCTTAAGAGAGGGCGGTAGCTCATGGAGTAAAGCGCAAGCAAAAGGGTTTACTGTTAAAAGTGTTGCTAATGCTACAAAAGAGTCAGATGTTATCATGATTTTACTACCAGATGAGGTTCAAGCTGATGTTTTTGAAGCTGAAATTAGGCCAAATCTAAAAGATGGAGATGCGATAGCTTTTGGACATGGATTTAACATTCATTATGGACAAATCAAAGCTCCAAAGGGTATTGATGTCATTATGATTGCACCTAAAGCACCAGGCCATACAGTTAGAAATGAGTTTGTAAATGGTGGCGGAATTCCAGATTTAATCGCAGTTGAGCAGAATGATTCAGGCAATGCAAGAGAGCTAGCATTAAGTTATGCAAGCGCTATTGGTGGCGGAAGAACAGGGATTATTGAGACAACTTTCAAAGATGAAACTGAGACAGATCTTTTTGGAGAGCAAGCCGTACTTTGTGGTGGAGTTACAGCGTTAGTGCAAGCTGGATTTGAAACTTTAGTTGAAGCTGGATATGAGCCAGAAATGGCATATTTTGAGTGTTTGCACGAGTTAAAATTGATAGTTGATTTGATGTATCAAGGCGGAATTGCAGATATGAGATACTCCATTTCAAACACCGCAGAATATGGAGATTATGTGAGTGGTCCAAGAGTTATAAATGAAGATTCTAAAAAAATTATGAAAGATATTTTAAAAGATATTCAAGATGGTAAGTTTGCTAAAGATTTCATCCTTGAAAAACAAGCTGGATATACAAGAATGAATGCTGAGCGAGCAAACATGAGAAACTCTAAGATTGAAAAAACTGGAGAGAGGTTAAGAGGCATGATGCCTTGGATCTCTGCAAATAAAATAATCAATAAAGATGAGAATTAATTAGGGCCCTTTAGGGCCTTTTCCTACTAATCACACTTATGGCAAAGAAAAGAAAAAATAGAAAAAAAAGTACTCTCCCCCCTAAAGTTTTAATTTTTTCATTAATGCTTCTATCTATTTTAGTTACAGGAGCAATTTTTTATCTAAATTTAGATAAAAAAGAAGAAAAAGCATCTTTTAAAGTAGAAAACTCTAGTACAGATGAAGAGTTGATGAATAAGATGAAAAAGATGCTTCAAGATGAAAGAGTTAGGCTAGATGAAAAGAAAAAAGAGCAAGTAGCAGCTCTGCCTCCAGTGCCTGTTTTGAAAAAAATAGAAGAAAAAGAGGCAAGTAAGGAGGAAGAGAAACCCTCTGAAGTGGCTGATTATGAGAAGAGTTTGAAGAAGGAACCTAAGGTCATAGACTTTAAGCCACAAAAAAAAGAGCACTATGAAGGTAGGCCAAAACTTGCCATCATAATAGATGATGTTTCATTTCCAAACCATGTAAAAAAGATTAAAAGTATTCCTTTTCCAGTCACCCCATCCATACTTCCACCAACTAAAAGACATCCAGATTCGCATAAATTAGCTAAAGAGTTTGATTGTTATATGGTTCATCTTCCACTTGAAGCACAAAATCATAACTCGCCAGAAGAGAGAACGCTAAGGGTTGGAAACTCATTTAATGAGATAGAAAATTGGATAAAAGAGTTAAAAAAACAGTTTCCAAAAGCTCTTTTTTACAATAATCACACAGGTAGTAAGTTTACTGAAAATAGTAGAGCAATGGAGTATTTAATAAAGGCTTTAAAAGAGAGTGAAATTGAATTTTTAGATAGCAAAACTACACCAAGAAGTGTAGCTAGTGCTGTTGGAGAAAAATATGGGATGAATATATATTCTAGAGATGTATTTTTGGATAACTCTTTTAATGAAGAAGATATTAAAAAACAGTTAAAAGAAGCTGTTAGGATAGCTAAATTAAGGGGAAAAGCCATAGCCATTGGACATCCTCACATTAGTACTTTAAGCGTTTTAAAAAATGCAAAACCACTTTTAAAAGATGTTGAAGTGGTTTATATAAAAGATTTATGATGGAAATTTTAAAAGAGCTTCCAAGTGAGTTTTTAAAGCTAAAAAAACCTCCCCAAAAGATTTACTATAAAGGAAATTTAGAGCTTTTAAAGCATAAAAAAGTTGCCATAGTTGGAAGCAGAAGGCCAAGCTTTTACACAAAAAATTTAACTTCAAGATTAGCGCAAGGGCTTAATGAAAGAGGCGTTGTAGTGGTAAGTGGTGGAGCTATGGGGGTTGATGCCATTGCTCATAGGGCTGCTTTTCCAAATACCATCATGGTAGCAGCAACAAGTTTGGAAGATATTTATCCAAAAGTAAACAAAGAGCTCATAAGTTCAATCTATAAAGATGGATTAGCTATTAGTGAGTACGCTAAAGATGAGGTGGTGCAAAAGTATTTTTTTGTTGATAGAAATAGATTAGTAATTGCACTTAGTGAAGCAGTTATCATAGCTCAAGCAGATTTAAAAAGTGGTTCAATGCAAAGTGCAAAAATAGCAAAAAAACTAAATAAACCTATCTATGTTTTGCCCCAAAGATTAAATGAAAGTGATGGAACAAATCTACTTTTAAAAAATGGTGAAGCGCTTTTAATTAATGATATAGATCAGTTTTTAAGTAACTTTGGAAAGATTGTGACTAACAATGATCCAATAATTGAATTTTGTAAAAAAGAGAGCTCTTTAGAGAAGGCTTTAGCTAAGTTTGGCCCAAAAATATATGAGTATGAATTTATGGGCAAACTTAAGATAGAAGGCGCAAGTGTGGTGGTTTGTAGTGGTTTTAGCAGCATTTGATGTTGGACTTAAAAGAGTAGGAGTTGCTTTAGCCTTCAAGGGGGTAGTTTTGCCTCAAGATCCAATCTTTAGAAAAAACCGCAACCAAGCAGCTAATGAGGCATCTTTATTCTTAAAAAATTGGAGTGTTGATAGGCTTATAGTAGGACTTCCAACAGGTAGTGAGGATTCACTTACCATGCAAAAAAGAGTAAAACATTTCATTAGTTTAATTAATTTTGACAAAGAGATTTGCTATGTAGATGAGTATGGAAGTTCACTTGAAGCAAAAGAGTTAATGAGAGGAAAAATCAAGCAAAAAAGAGATGGTAAAATCGATTCTTTAGCAGCTGTAGTTATATTAAATAGGTATCTTTCACAAAATTAACATTGCATCTCCGTAAGAGTAAAATCTATACTCTTTACTAATTGCCTCATGGTAAATTTCTAAAGTTTTTTCAACCCCAATAAAACTAGCAACAAGCATTATAAGAGTTGAGCAGGGTAGATGAAAATTTGTTAAAAGGTGGCTAACTCTTTGTGGTGGGTTTTGTGGATGTAAAAAAAGATTGCTAGATCCTTGCATCTTGCCCGTTCTAGTATAGTGCTCAACCGCCCTTGTTGCTGTTGTTCCTACGGCTAAAATTGGTTTATTTGATGAGATTATATCTTTTGATGTTTGTGAAATTTCAAATCTTTCAAAGTGCATTACATGATCATTTATATTATTTGCTTCAACTGGTTTAAATGTTCCAGCTCCAACATGAAGGGTTATAAAAGAGGTTTGAAATTTGCTTTTTATTGAATCAAGCAACTCTTTTGTAAAATGAAGTGAGGCTGTTGGTGCAGCCACGGCACCCTCTTTGGAGGCAAAAAGAGTTTGATAATTTACAATGTCTTCTTCATTATCACTTCTATTTATGTAAGGAGGCAAAGGTGTATGTCCAATCTCTTCAAGCAAGGAGTATAGTTTGTCTATTTTAACTCTGTTTTCATCTAAAAAAAAGCTAACAACTCTTAATCCATCATCTTTTAACTCTTCAACTTTTGCACATAATCCTTTTTGGAAAAAAATAGTAGAATCTTTTTTTACTCTACCCTTTATGTAAGCTGAAAAACGGTTATCTTGCAAAGGTGAATTTAAAAGTAATTCTATCTTCCCGCCACTACTTTTTTGCCCAAAAATTCTTGCCTTTATAACTTTCGTATCATTTAAAATGATGGCTAAATCTTTTGGTAAAAATGATTCAATATTATAAAACTTTGTGTGAGTTATGAAATCTTTTTTTCTATCATAAACTAAAAGTTTTGAGTGATCTTTGGGATATGAGGGAAATTTTGCTATTAAATATTCAGGCAAATCATAGTGATAACTTGCCTGAAGTAGTGGATTTAGTTCTATTCTTTTTCCTCTTCATCATCCTCGTCCTCTTCTTCATCATCTTCATCTATGGAAGTAGGATTTACAGATTTGGCTATTAAAATAGAGACTCCATAAAGGATGATAAGTGGTCCAGCCATTAAAAATTGAGTTAAAACATCAGGTGGAGTAAGCAAGGCTGAGACTAAAAATATAATAATAACTGCATATCTAAAGTGATTTTTTAACATAGCATCATCTACCAAACCTATCTTAGCTAAGAAAAAAGTTATGACAGGAAGTTCAAATGCAATTCCAAAGGCTATTAAAAGTTTTGTAAAAAAACTAACATACTCTCCAATGCTAGGAAGAGCGGTAAAAAGGGTGTTTCCAAAGTTTATTAAAAAATCAAATCCAAAAGGAATGACTACATAGTAGCAAAATGAAGCACCAATTAAAAACATTAAAGTTGCAAAAAATACAAAAGGGACAACCATCTTTTTTTCATGATCATAAAGTCCTGGAGCAACAAAGAGCCAAAATTGCCAAAATATTATGGGTAAAGAGGCGATAAGTCCAGCAAAAAATGCTACTTTTATGGCTGTAAAAAATGGTTCATGCACCTTTACAAATATGACTGAACTACCTTCTGGTAGGACTCTTTCAAGCGGAGTTATCATCCAGTGAAGCAGGGGTTCCCAAAAAGCAAAACATACAAAAAATGCTACAAATATAACTGCAACTGAAATTCCTAATCTTTTTCTAAGTTCAATTAAATGAGGCTTAAGTTCTTCAAGCATTTGACTCATCTCCTTTAGAGTTTGTGCTATCCTCAGCCTTGATGTCGCTATCATCATTTAAAGCTTTTGAAATATCTAAATCATTTTTAAAATCATCCAACGCCTTATTTATACCTGATTTAGCATCTTTTATCTCATCTAACTCTTCAAAGGTTAGTTTTTTACGAAATGACTTTGCCCCTTCTTCTAACTGTTTTTTATACTTCAAGCTATCTTCTCTTAACTCTTGAAGTTTAATCTCTTGTTCAAAAGTTGATTTTGCCTCATTAATGCTGCTTTTAAAACTTTTAAAAAATTTAGCTACTTGCACCATGGCACTTGGCAATTTATCTGGCCCTAAAAAAAGAACTGCGATAATTGCTATTACCATTATTTCCATAAAACTCATTCCAAACATGGGCTTTTCCTATCATAAACTAAAAGAAGCGATTCTATCCTCTTTAAGCTCAATTTCTTATAAAGTTTTAATGCCTTTAATTCATTATATAAAGAGCTAAGCTATCAGCGATAAAAAAGTCTTTAGCATAAAATCTTTCATCTTTTAATCTTAACATCCCTTCATCTAGCAATGTAATGGCATTTTTCAAATCATTTTCTAAAAGTTCACTTTTACAAATGCCAACTTCAGATCTAAGTCCCAAAAATATCTTTTCAAAATATCTTTTTTCTTTATCTATCTTTTCATACTTTAAATTTAAAGGATTTTTTAAATATGAGTTTAAATTGTGAGTATTTGTATATCTAACTTTTCCATCAAAACCAACAGCAGAACACCCAACCCCAATATACTCCTCATAGTTCCAGTAAGCTAAATTGTGTTTTGATTTTACTTT
>Ga0265295_1005375_pt1 | contig 16342 bp, 22 predicted proteins | sample Munlansysbiofilm_FD_192503 | JGI IMG/M metagenome (GOLD analysis project Ga0265295, IMG submission 192503) | Leachate microbial communities from a municipal landfill in Southern Ontario, Canada - Methane capture system biofilm | ecosystem: Engineered > Solid waste > Landfill > Unclassified ... | reverse complement strand
CTTTTTGAGATAGATTTAATCCGTTTAAGGTTTAGTAGTGTTTTTGATAAAAATGTATGATTTTTTACAGTAACGAAGGAGTGTGCTTTGGTGTTTTTAGTGTTTTTTTGCTCAGTTTGTGAAAATTCAGATTTTCAAAGTTAATATCTAATCGATTTTATTAAATTCACGTCATTTCTATATCTTCCCTACCCAAACTTATTTATATTTTTTAAATATTTGAGCGTGTGCACCAAGTCTCATAAATATCATTTCATTTGTATTGTTATCTATCTGATAAATTAAAAGCCAATCATTTTTAATGTGACATTCATAAGTTCCTTCCCATTCCCCTTTTAAGGGGTGGTTTTTATACTTTTCATGAAGAATCTCATCATTCAACATCGCGGACATTACCTCTTTTAAAAGTGTGAAATCCTCTGCTGAAAACTGACCACTTTTTTTATCACGTTCTATATCTTTTTTAAAGAAACGATGATACTCAGGAGTATACATTACAATCCTAAATCATCAAACAATTCTTTAGGGGAAGTATGTTTAATAATATTCTTGCCCTCTTTTGTTTCTTTGATTGCTGTCACTGTTTTTTCATTAGGAATGCGAAGCTCAAAAGGAAGACCTTTGTGAAGTACAACACTATGTAAAAAAAGTCGTGTAGCTTCGCTGGTAGTTAATCCCATTTGCTTGAGATATTCTGCTGCTTTATTTTTGATATCAGGATCAATGCGTACTGTCATAGCTGTTCCGGTCATAAAATCCTCCTCTTTTTTATCAATTGTACATCAATTGATGTACAATTGTCAAGAATAGGCTGTGCAAGCAAAACATTCTATTCATATTGCCCTAAACCTTGCAAAATTATTAATACTACCCAAATTGCTAGTTAAAAACGAACAAATGTGGAACGAAAGTTGGTTATTCCATTGGAAAACTTCGTGGCAGAAGGGACTTCCAATGGAACATAAAATTATAGCAACCTATTGTTTAATTGATGAAATGTTAAAAGGCTTAAATGTGAAAAATGATGTGCGTGCTAAAATTACCAATGCTGAGATACTCACTATGGCGTATTTAGCGGTAAGTGATTTTAATGGAAATTACCGTAAAGCACATCTGTATTTAAATCCATCGAAACTCTTCTATCCTATTGATTATTCTAGGTTTATTCGAAGAATCAATGATTTGCATGATGCAATAGAAACAGTATTTGGCTATTTATCTGGGCTTTTTTCAACCATACACCCTTCACAAATTTATGCCATTGATTCTTTTCCTGTAGAGTTATGTCAACTCCAAAGAGAATCACAGTGCCAATTGATGCGTCATACGGATTTAAAAGGGTATAACGCTTCAAAGAAGCGATACTTTTATGGCTTCAAAGTGCATATGATAGCCACCACCTCCAAAGAACCCGTGAGTTGTTACATCTCTTTTGGAAAAGTATCTGATGTTAAAGTGGCTTATAAACTTATCCCTACACTTCCACCCAATGCAACGGGTATTGGTGATAAGGGTTATGTATCTTCAAAATTAGAACACTTAGCTCAACACTTTGGTATTAATTTTACCCCTATTTATCGCAATAATCAAAATAAAAATGACACAGACTATTGGATAAAACGAAAACTTAGAAAAAGCATCGAAACTGCTTTTTCTATGATTACTGCTAAATTTGGAAAAGTCATTAAGGCTACTTCCCTTAACGGATTTCTAACTAAGTTGAAGCTTTTTATTGCAGCGTATTCCATTGACTGCTTTTTTAAGCTTCCTAAAGCAAAACAGCAGTTGGTTTTTAGCTATGCTGACTAGCAATTTGGGTTAATACTATCTACAACTATTTCAACAACATATTTCAACTTTTCTATATTCAATGTATCTAGAGTATCGCTTTTCTTATGATAGTTTGGATTTCTAAAGTAGGCAGTATCTGTTACCATAATGGCATTAAAGCCAAACTGCCAATAGTTTAAATGATCAGATGCACTCAGTTGTTACGGCGGGGTATCAATTTATGCACTATCTACCCCAAAAATCAATCACGATTGGAGATAAAGGGTATGTTTCATCAAAGTTAGAAGCTTTTTTAAAACAGTTTGAGATTGTACTTTCACCCATTGGGCGTAACAACATGCAACAAGAAAACAAAGAAGAGTATTTTACCAAGCGTAGAATTAGAAAAGGTGTTGAAACTGCCTTTTCTATGATCACTGCTAAGTTTGGTAAAGTGATTAAGGCTACAACCATTGGTGGCTTTTTAACAAAGCTTAGACTTTTCATCACTGCGTATGCTATCAACTGCTTTTTGAAGCTTAGTGATGACAAAAAAGCTCTTCTGTTTAACTAGCAGTTTGGGTTTAAATAATGATTTTATATCAAATAAAAATTAATATCTATTCTTATTCTATACATCTTTTTTCCACCCCACATCGCACAATATCCACCCCATATTTATCCCTTAATTTAGTCAGTTTTTCATTAAGCCTTTTGGCTTTTTCATCTTCTTCTTGATGCAGTAAGGAAAAGGTTTTGGTTTGTGTGGGTGTTACAAAATTTGAGACTTGAAGGCTTAAGTGATGAATTCCATAATACGGATACTCATCTAACTCTTGAATCGTTTTAATCGTAAGTTCTCGGTACATACTCTCACTAAACGCTCTATCAATGGTATGGGATACTTTTGATTTAATGCCATTTTCATAGCGTATTTTAAAATAATAGGTGGTGGGATGTAGATGCAGTTTTGCAATGGTATGTGATAAATGACGTGAGAGGATAATGGCTCTACGCATGACTTCATCCCTATCATGAATGACATGAAAGTTACGAGAAATACCAATGGATTTTCTATCTCTTTGATGAATGACTGCTTCATTATCTTCACCACTTAAACGCGCAATGAGTTGTTTGCCTATGGTTCCCCAGCCTAAGACTAAGTTTTTGGATTTGAGGACTTCTCCTAATGTTTCTATGGCATAGTTTTTAAAACGTTTTTGTAAAGCTTTGCCAATACCCGGAAAAGATTCTATAGGCATAGTATGAATAAAACGTGGAATCTCTTCTTTTTTAACAAGCGTTAGTCCATAAGGTTTATTAAAATCTGTAGCTAATTTTGCAATCCATTTAGAACTTGATGCTCCAATAGACATAGGCAAATCAAATTTCTCTAGAATCTCTTGTTGTAAAGAGGCCATAAAGCTATAGGTATCTTCATCTTTTACCCATCCGCGTAAGTCTCCCCAGAACTCATCAATACTGTATTGTTCTAATATTGGGATACGTGTCATTAAAAAGGCTTTGAGTTTGGTGGAGAGTTGTTGATAAAAGAGATGATCACTGGGAATCACTAAAAGGTTATGACACATAAACAAAGCATCCCTTAAATGGGTTCCAGTCTTTATGCCATGCTTTTTAGCTTCATAGCTTTTAGCAATGACGATACCATGAACCCTTCCTTTATCATCTACAAACTCTTTTTTCCACTCATGCTTATCAAATCCACGAAACTCTTTTTTATGTTGCATCAGTCCATTAAAACCACCAACCGATTCTGTCATTAAACTCTCTGTATCTTCCACTGAAAAGATTTTACTATCACCGCTTTTACAGACAACAACAGGCTTATTTTTTAATTGAGAGATACGTGTACGTTCTGCTGAGACGAAGAAGCAATCTAGGTCTAGGTGGATAATCATGAAGAATGCCTATAGGTAAGTTAATAGTGTGATTATAGAGCTATTTTAAACGGAAGATTGAAAATATTGCAAGATGAAATACTCACTCCGACCGGGCAATCGGAGTGATATTATAAATAAGCTTAAATTATCTACACAAAAAGGAGGTTTTTGTCTTGGTTATGAAAGTATAGAGCAGTAGCCTAAATGGTTTTCTAATGCTTTGTTAACCAAAGATAAACGCAGGTAAAAATACTTCCAAGCCAATCTCTTAGACATTTTGTGTCTAAAAACCTATCAATGAACCATGTAGTAGAAGCGATAAAAGCCAAATACCAGCATAATACCACTCCTTTCCATGATTCATCGATAAAAACAACGAGTAGCGAGAATATGAATAAGAAAATACCTAGCCATAGCGTCTTATAATGCGTTTATGATTTTGACTCGTGTAAAAGTTTACCCAGTGCTAAAAAACCTAAGAATGCTAATAGGATAATTAATGCATTTTCAAAGCTCATTAAATATCCTTTTTATCTTGTTTGCAAATACGTTTAAATTCTTCTATGTCTATTTTTAAAACATCTTCATATTTCTGCCGAGCAAGCCAAATATTGTAAGAATTTTGAGCACTTAACCAAAACTGAGCCTCTAACCCATAAAGTTTTTCAAGATTAAGAGCCATAACAGCACTTGTTCCTCTTTTTTGAGTACAAAGTTCATGGATTGTTCGCTTATTGACATGCAATAATTTGGCTACTTTTGCTTGAGATAAACCAAGTTGAACCATATAGTCTTCTTTTAAAAAGATGCCAGGGTGCGTTGGTTCTCGTACCATTGCATTACGCATTTTTTTCCTCCAACAGTTGTGTAAATGTTTCAATGGTCGTATTTAATAGTAGTTGACTGTTTAAATCATCCGGATGGTACTTGTACTCATATGTAAAATCAGGATGTATCTGTTGGTAAAGCTCTCTAGCAATCTCTTTGGCTAAAAGACGATTCAATGCTCTTTGGTAACGTTGGTTGATAGGATGCATCACTAAGCGATACATGCCTAAAAACAAAAGTATTCCCCACGGTAGAAACTGAAATAGTGCTACATCCATTGTTTTCTCCTCTTTACTTATTTAAAATAGTTGAAGATACTAAAAAGTACTAAAGCACTTTGAAGCAGTACTATCATCTTAATCCAAAAAAGTATCTCATGTTGTGATGATCTAAAACTATTGGACGAAGATACAGGAGCTTTTTCATGGCCGTCTTTCCATTCGGTGATAATCATCAACGTCAACATAAAAAGTGCAAACAATGCACTAAAGTGTTCATTTAAAAAATTAATCATGTTCTTTTTCCTCATTGAATTGAGCCTTTTGCTTCGCTCTTCTTTCATCGATGCGCTGCATCATCTCTTCATGCGAAATGCTATTGTCTGCTTTGGTATTATTCAGTCGCTCTTGAATCAAAGGAGCTAATTCCATAGCTTCTTGTTTGTCATAACACTCTTGAAGTATTTTATACTCAGCATAAGGCAGCAGGACACTTTGAGGAATCTCTTTTTCATCAGTGATAATGACATGTTGGAGTTTATAAGAAGCTACCTTATTTAAGAGCATCAGTAAATGTCTTTCAACCTGAGCGCGTGTGATAGTTAAAAACATAGCATCTTGTATAAGTGCTTTTTCCTCTTTATTGCGTTGTTCCTTTTCTTCAGATGCTTCATGAATGGCTTTAATCGCCCAATAAATCATTGTGAGTATAAAAACAAACTGAGCTACTTGTCCAAATGTGGGTAATTCAAACATTATTGCTTCTCCTTATCTCTTTGAATACTAAGGTAATACGCTCCTATCGCCAACGTTGTGGCGATTACCATGCCTAGTGTTATTTCCATTTTAGGCTTCCTCTTGTGTATCATTGGATATTTTTTTAAAACGCTTTTGCACAGCAGTGTAGAAGCGTTCTTTGTAATTGAGGCGTTGCTTCTTTATTCTTATTTTTCGTACATCCATGCCTAGTTTGTATAAAAATAGTGCGGTTATTAATCCTAAAATACTTAAAATTAAGGCAATTGTTTGACCTATCAATGCGGCATTCATCGTATCTTCTTTGATACTTTATTCGTATCATTACAGTTTTGCTTATCGTGACGCATTTTTTCATACACATCAAGTGATATCATAACCGCAACCAATGTGTCATCTTTAATAATGCCAATTTTCTCCATCTCATGTACTGTCAATGCATCAAGATAACTATCGATGTTCTTAGCCACACTATTAACGCATTTGATTTCAGATAAAGAGAAAGAAACAGGTGTTTGTGCACACACTTTAGCTAATTCTGAACCGTTATAACGCTCAAGGACACGTTTTGCTTCTTTTCGCTCAATATACCAAATGGCAAGTTTTAAATTAAGTGCGGTGATAAGCATTAAGATACCTGTTAAAACCATCATGTGAAGGGGTGTCATAGAGACTCCTTATGTGAATACATATCTCTCAATGAAGAGAGGTTATGCCTTATTTCCATACATACGATACATCATCACACATAATTCTGCTAAGTTCTCCTCAGACATGCCAAGCTCTTTACTGAGTGATGTGAGTTGCTTTTTAACCTCAGGGGAGATGTCACCTTGTTTGATGCGTTGCTTTAATGAAGAGATAGTCTCATGATCTTTGGTTTTTCTCATCGCTTACTCCTTTTAAAAATAACGATTGAGCCATGCTCTAAACGCTTCATAGCGAGCCATATATCCAATGAGATATCCAAAGATACCTACAAACACCATCATCAATAATCCAAATACCGCCCAAGAATCTAAAGAGGAGTTGTAGAGCATGTACGCTGTTATCTTCAATATTAAACTTAGTGTTGAATGCTTCATTGCTCATTCTTGATAGTGGCATCATAAGGGGTAATACATATCACATCTAAACGCATGTTTTTTACACCTTGTATCAACACATGCTTTGTGCAATGTGCCCTATGGTTTATTTCTTTTAGATGTGTTTATTATAAAAAAATACTCAAATAAAATCAATAGAAAATACTATTTTAAAGAATATTATTTAAAATATATAAATATCTAAATAAATATACATAATCTTTAAAATTTGTCAAGGGTTTTTCTGCTCATTGAAAAGAAAATAGTGTTACATGTAATGTAGAAAAAAGGAAGGAAAGTGTATGAGATGAATGGCTAAGTTTGTCAGGTGACTTGAGTAAAGACTTTATGATAAGTCTAAAGGTTTAAAAAACCTACTCGCTCAAAGGAGCTTTAGTCAAGGAGAAGGTGTGAATGAAGCTTTTTCTGTAGATTATTGATGTATATAATGCTACACCTCTTTAGTGTGTAGCCAATCCCCATTCTAGGAATTTACTTAAAAGTTTGAGCATAACCAAATCCTCTTTTTCATGATAAACCATACTGCTATAATCCCATATTAGGTATTCTAAAAAGACTAGAAGTATGGCATGACCTAAGCCTTTGGTTTTTTTTACATGTAAGACAAAAATATAGGTGATACTAAAAAAAAGTATCATAAAGCCCCATTTTGCAAAATTGTTGCCAAGAAGGTTCTCTCCAATAAACCATCCAAAAACAGCCGCAGGAATGGCTGGAATAGCTAAAATAATCGCTGCAACTAAAAGAGCAGCACCTGCTTCACTAGAGTTCATTGTCCAATAAGGACCTACATATCTTTGGTGTTTCATGGTCTCTCGCTTGAAAAAGTCATCAAAAAAGATAGTATAAAATAATCGAGAGTTTATTTCAAGGAAAAACTATATAAAAGGATATTTATATTTATAAAAAATACTCTAATAAATATTTTTAAAGCCATTTTATTCATAAGATTTCTCCTAAAAACAAAAAAGTGCTTTATATAGTTTTTAAGGCATAAAAACTATATTGTTAGATAGAATTAATTCTAAAATCTATTGAAGATTAAAAAAACATCAAAGGATGAAGCGGATGGAGCTTGAACGCTTAAATAATCTCTTTAAAGCAGCGGGCATTACTAAAAAAGAACTTGCAAAATTGCTCGATATTAATGCCCAAAGTATTTACGCATGGGAGTCTACTCAAAATGCTCCGTATTGGATTTGGAGTTGGTTGGAAAACTATGCTAAGGCTAGGATGTTTGATAAGATGATGGAACTTGGAAAGATGTTGGAAAAAAGGGATTGCGTTTCATCATGATGTTGTTTTTTGAGAATGAACATTCCCAAAGGGAGAGTATACTCCCTCTTATTGTAGAATATTTATGAACTGAGAGGAACTTGATTTAACACTGCGTTATGCTCTCTCGCATAATATTAGGGCTACAGCTTCTATCAGATCCATTCTGGATAAAAAGCTCTATTTACAAAAACCTGCTAATAACAGTGTTGTATCAGAAAGTCTGTTCAATAACCACGATAACCTTCGTGGCAATATTTACCATTAGGAGAAAAATCACTATGAATCACACAGCAATACTCAATCTAACGACAGATTTAGGATACAAAGGGTTTAAAGAAGCTTATATCAGGCAAATAGAAGACATAGCCTATCATTCACTTGGCTTTGAGGAGAGGCTCTATCAGCTCTTACAAGCACAAGATGTTTTTTTAAACAATAAAAGAGTTTCTATGAACTTAAAACTTTCCAAAATCAAAAACAAACAAGCACTGCTTGAAGATTTAGATTATGACCCAAAACGAAAACTCAATAAAGCTCAGATCCTCTCTTTAGCCTCTATGGACTTTATCAGAGCACGCCAAAATATCATCATTAATGGCAAAACGGGTACTGGCAAAACATTTTTAGCGGAAAGCTTCGCAATTCGTGCGATTCAAGAGGGATTTAGTGCTTATTACATTCGAACAGCAACACTGCTTGAAGAGATAAATCTCTCTCGCATTGATGGCAGTTATACGAATCTGGTTAAACGATTTGCACGCTATAAACTTCTTATTCTTGATGACTTTGGCATTTCACCTATTACAGCAGATGATGCAACCAATCTCTTTGAAATTATTGAAGCAAGAAATCAAATGGCTTCAACCATTATTACATCCCAACTCCCTGTGAAAGACTGGTATGGTTATTTACAAAACAATACCATTGCTGATGCCATACTTGATAGGGTTGTTAACTCATCCCATAGAGTCTTTATCGATGGTGATTCACTCAGACCAAAATATGGAAAAATTGCAAAAGATTATGAATAATTTTTAGAACACTTGGACACTTTATGCTACAATTAAATTCTAAAAATATCCCCTACTAAAGTGTCCAAGTGTTTCTGTCTTTGGTGTCCAAGTTCTCCGATATGGCCAACAAAAGCGTGTTATTAACAAATGCTTTGTGTGGATCAATATAAAAATCCTTATAAAAAGCTACTCTGTCTTTCTCCTCAATAAGCTTGCATAGAGACAAAAAGAACCAGTGTATATTAATTAAAAAGCAAGAAATTTTAGAGTCATAAACAACACTGAGAGAAGGTTTTAAAAACGCACTAACGACATTGTAGGAACTTGCACCATTATCAACAGTATTAACGACACATTCATGCGTCCTATTGACGTTGTTTATTTTTGAAGTTGTTGTTTCGGTGGCACTATTGACATCAATAAGTGTTTTTAATATGTTGGATATTTTATCAACTTCCCCTTGTTCTTGATTCTTTAAAATACATTGTTTTAAAATTTTGGGGAGTGATTGATATGTTATTGCTTGAGACAAAAAAAGGTTCAAGTTTTCATAGGTAAATAATTGGATAGATACAGCAGAAGAGGGTAATACATCAAGGGTTGCATCTTGAGGCTTTGTTTGCATCTCAATTTTTTGTTTAACGCTCTTGCCTTCATTTGTAAAAACATCTATTTTTTTCTTTGGCATAACCACATTGGGTACTTTTTCGTATTTTTGATTTACATGTAAAACAGCCTCTGGCTTTGTGTTGGACTCCTTTTGCTCTTCTCTAAGCGCTACATGACTCACACTATTTTCCATGTAAATAAATTCTTCCATTGGCTCTTCCTCTTCTTTGTGACCGACCATATCGGTATCTAAACTATTTTGATTTAGCTTTTCTATATCAAAAAGAGGAGGTTGAGCATTTTCTTCATTGAAATCTTTTTTATGAGCTTGTATTTTTTTGATTTTGCCTTTTAACAGTAAGTTTTCTTCTGTTTTGTGTTTAATCTGAGCATCTTTTTCTATGTCTTTTTTCGTGCTTTTTTGCTCAATGTTCTCTACTAAATTATGACTCACCATCGTCTCAGTTTTGTGATCAATGAATATCATTTCACCATTTGGTTTTGTAACTTCTGCTGTGCGTGAAACATGGTCAATTTTAACCATAGTCCCATCATCATATTTCATAATTTCTATTGGATTCTCGGCCACAGTCTTATCAATATTTGCCAATATTTCTTTCGCATTGATTATCTCATTCTTACTTTGCTCCATCAATGCCAATGCCTCTTGTTTGAAGCGAAAATAATCTTCTTGATTAATAATTGTAATCCGACCATTTTTATCAACAATAGAAAACTTTTTCATATTACGGTAAATATAATCAAACGCAGCAATAGGTATTGTCACCTGTTCACCACGCTTGATTTTCATAATTGTTTCTAAAACTCTATCAGGATTTCTAAGCTCATCAATACTTCTTTGCCTTGTTTTTTGCATCTCTTTTTCAATCTCTTTTTGTTGCATATGCTCTCTATATGCAATAAGGGATATTCTAACTGTCTTTGAATTTAAAATTTTTTGGACTAAAAAAAATAAAACCAGTAGCAAAAAAACACCAAATAAAAAACTTGTGAATGACATATCTTTTACCTTTTAAAACGAATTTGTCTTCTTAATAAATATTAGTATTAGTTAAATATTAATATATAGTGTCACAAAAAATAGAATGGCTCATTAATATTTATTAATTACTAAAATTTAATAATATATATATTATCTAGTAATATATAGTAATAAGCACACATGCAAAATCATCCAAATGTCAAAACCAAATCTTTTGACGATGAAACACCATCAGGAAAAAACATTGCTTTTGACCCCATCGCTTCCAAAATATACTGACTAGGTTCGCTTATCTTCTCCAGTCTTTCTCGTTCAATATCCGACAATTTCTCTTTAATAAAATTACCATCAATCACAATACCCGAAAAAAGAAACAATCTATCATTAAATCTTCCTCTGTACCGCTTCAAACTGTAAACCCAACGCTTATCACTATTGCTATACACAACACCTTTGTAATCAAGTAGATTAATCAACAATCGTTTAGAATTACTATCACTCTGTAAACCAAAATCGTGCATCACCTGTTTTCTAGCTTCATTTGCCAATCCTTCATCCTGCTTCTCAAATACATTAAAAACAGACTCAGCTAATCTGCCAACAAGATAAAAATAATCCAAACTATAACTATCATACTTGTCGGACTTAACAATCGGGCTAAGACCTGTTTCTGCGTGAAACATAGTTGCTTCATGTAAAACGTCACGTAATAAATTCTCCGCTTTATCACCATCTAAAAACTGAACGATGTCCATTGGATTCGTATAATATTCATAAATGCTACTCATGTAAAAAACTCCTAATTGTTAATGTGTTTTAAAATATCTGGTAAACCAAAGCGAGAAAAAATTTCCCGTTTAGCAACGGTGTCATTCTCTATATCCGCATGATAAAGTTCAATAATGCCTGATGTGTAAATTTGATTCAGCTCTTGTACTCTATGGAGTTCGCTTTGTAAAAATTTGATTCCCTCTTGAACAGTTGGCATTGCCTGTTCCCATTCCTTAAATCTTTGTGCTCCTTCTTCTGTGTTGTTTACCCTCTCTTTGATTGCTTGAATTTCAGCCTTGCTCAAACACATATTTTTCGTATAACCATAAATCAAATTTCTAAGACAAAAGCATTTATCTCTTTTAAACGCTCTAAAACGCTCTAAAATCGACGAACTACCTTTCGTTAATACCCTAACATATCCCAACATGTTTTAACTCCTTAAAAATGATATTACACCTACCCAAAACCTGATTCAGCTCTTTCTGTAAAAATGAAATAACCGTTGTGCTTGGCTTTGTCTTCCAAATAACCACAAATGTCACATTTTTTGACTTCTTGTTAAGAGAAATATCTAAGTGCTTATATTCATATCGCTTACCAATGCTCTGCATACACTCCTCAAAAAATTGAGAAAAATAAAAAAGAGCCATATCCTTTTCAAATCGTGAGAGTAAAATGGCTTTCTCTTTTTCAAAGAACCCTTTGCACACACAAAGAAGTTTTGAACTTACATGGCTAAAGCCCAAAAAATGGTAGTGGGGCTAGAGAATAATCACCGTGTTATTCTAGAAGTTCTAGGGGTAAATTATCTCAGGCGTTATGGGGTAGAATTAAATGAAAAAAGTCGTGCGGAATGACGGATATACACAAAATGCAGTTGCTTATATAAAAAATCTTCCAGAACCTTTCGATGTTTTTCAAGAATCTATAAATGCTCTTTTAGGGGAGTTTAATATCTATAATATTGATATGAATGTAATAAAATCTATTCTCAATAAAGCTGCTGGGGTTTTTTTGAAGATCAATAGTATTGTGTATCAATTCTTTTTTATTTTGTTTTTCTATTTTCTTTTTAATATATATGGATATCGACTATTTATTTTAATAACTAGACTTTTACCTATGGTAAAGAAATTTAAACGAATTTTATACAATGAAACAAGCAATACAATATCGTCAGTCTTTTTTGGTACTTTATTTAGTATGGTGATGCAAGGGCTTGCCTTTGGGGTATTTTTATTTTTTACTACAGATTATGATGCTTTTTATCTTGGATTAACGGCTGGTTTTGCAAGTGCTATTCCTGTAATAGGAGCATATGTGGTCATCCTACCTGTTGTTATAGTGGAGATTTTAAATCAAAACTATATATCTGCTAGTGTGATTATGTTATTTAGTATGATTGTGATGTCTGTGGTGATAGACAACCTTTTAAGACTTGTTTTTATGAACTATCTTAATAAAAAGTTTTCTTTAAACTATAAGCTAAATGAGCTGTTTATTCTTTTAGCAATGCTAGCAGGTATTGGAGTGTTTGGAGGATGGGGAATTATTATAGGACCTGCTGTAATAAGTCTTTGTGTTGCGTTTATTACTATCTATTTAAAATCAAAAGCTTAACTCTCCTTTTGCCGTGGATCAAGTTCTGGAAATTTAGCACCAGAAGCTACGGGCATATTAACAAAGGTGCTTAAGTGATCATCAGCAACTCTCTCTTTAGAGAGTGAATAAAAGTACAAAAAAGCACCTAATAAAGCAAAGCTACCAAATAAAAAGTAAGTACTTAAACTTAGTCCAAATCCAATAAGAAGTGGTGAAGAAAATGAGCCAATACTATACATAAATAAAAGCGTTCTACTTATCTCTACAATATCTTTATTTTCATCAACCACATCATTGGCTCTTGCCACAGCAAGTGGATAGAGTGAAAATATTGTAAGACCCAATAAAAAACCTAAAAAATATAAAAAAGTAGTATTAAAAGATAAAAAAATAAAAGCTAAAGAAACACCGCTTGTAAAAAGAGACGTAAATGCAATAAGTCTTCGTCTCCCATATTTGTCAGAAAGTAAGCCAATAGGCCACTGTGAGACTAGTCCCCCAATTAAAGTGATTAACATAAAATAGGAAACTACTTCAATAGAATGATTTTGTATCAAAATATATACAGGAAGCATCGTAAAAAATCCCCCTACAAAAAATCCTCCAATAAAACTAGAAACTGTAGCAAGAGGAACTACAGAAAAGATTTTTGGCATACTATATTTTTCAAAAGGTTTGAGTTGTGGTTCTTTAATTTTTGTAAGTGCAATTGTGAAAACAGAAAAGAGAACTAAAATAGAGCCTATAGTAAAAATAAACTGTCGAAAATGTTCATCAATATTTAAAAAAAGTTGCCCAATAGCGGTTGCTAAATAAAAAACAATAGTATAAATTGCTAAAATTTTCCCTCTATCCCTCTCAGTACTTTTTTCATTGAGCCAGCTTTCAAGGATAATTAAAAGACCATAGAAAGCAAATCCAGAGATAAACCTTAAAAATGCCCATAAAAATTCGTTTAAAAAAAGTGAATGTAACAAAAAAGAGACCACCATCAAAGAAGCAAATGCAGCAAAACTTCGAATATGCCCCACAGTTGAGATAATCTTTTGACTCAAAATAGAAGAGATTACTGCTCCTAAAAAAAATGCAGCATTAATTATCCCAATAACTGTATTTGATATACCTATGTCTTTTAGATATACACCCACAAATGTAAGAATCATTCCATATCCAACAGCTAAAAAGCCTATAGCAATGAATAGTGAAGAGATTGGAACTATCATTAGTCTATAGGTATAACAGGATTGAGTCCTGATGTATTATGTAAGAAGTGTCTATGTTTTTCAAACTGATCAATAATATCATTTGCAATTACATCCATCTCATATCCATAAATGTTATAAGCTTTATTTCCATCTTGAAGATATACTTCAGCTCTTGCGTATTTTTTTTGGCCTTTATTTGGATTTATAGCAGTTGGAAAAGCATATGTTGGCATATCATATCGTCTAAATCGTACTTCATAAATAAAATCAAAATCTCCATCATGCTCTACAGATAATATCGATACCCCTTTTTCATTATCATTTGAAATCTCTACATTCCATCCATATTTATCAATCTCCTTTTCTACGCTTTTCATAGCAATAATAACATCTTCATTGACATACCTTTTTGTTTCACTTGCCTCTGGAAAATCAATCAAACGAGCAAGTCTATTTTGCCAAGTACCGCTTGTTTTTCCATGTCGTCCAGCATTCATATGATGTTGAAGAGAATTGTATCGGATTGATTCAAGGTATAATGCTTGGTAAAGTCCCCAGCATGCAATAAGCATAACAATAGCAAAAGGAAGTGCTATTGCAATAGAAGCTGCTTGCAATGCTCCAAGACCTCCTGCAATTAAAAGTGCAGCGGCTACAACACCTTGTAAAATAGCCCAAAAAATTCTTTGCCAGACAGGATTATTTTCCCGACCTCCACTTGTAATCGTATCAACAACAAGAGAACCTGAATCTGATGAAGTGACAAAAAAAGTGATTACCAGAATAATTGCAATAATAGAAACAACACTTGAAAATGGAAAATGTTCCAAAAATTTAAATAAGGCTGTAGAAACATCAGCAGAAACAGCGACGCTAAGTGTTGTAACCCCCTCATTCATAATAGCATAAAGGGCAGTATTCCCAAATACCGTCATCCAAATAAAGGTAAATCCTACTGGAACAAAAAGTACACCTAATACAAACTCCCTTATAGTACGACCTCTTGAAACTCGAGCAATAAACATTCCTACAAATGGAGCCCATGCAATCCACCAAGCCCAATAAAAGAATGTCCACCATCCCATCCACTGAGTATCTTCATAGATAAATTGGTTGAATGTCATCTGTACTGCATGAGTAAGATAATTTCCAATATTTTCTACCAAAGCACCTAAAAGAAAAAATGTAGGTCCTGCTAAAAAAACAAAAAGGACAAGTGACACTGCAAGATACAAGTTTAGTTCAGAGAGTCGTTTGATCCCTCCATCAAGTCCCAGAACAACTGAAACAGTAGCCATTGCAGTAATAATCCCTATAAGAGTAATCTGCGTAGTCAATCCCACAGGGACATCAAAAATATAGTTCAATCCTGCATTTACTTGTAAAACACCAAGACCTAAAGAGGTAGCAACACCAAATATCGTTCCAAGAACTGCTATAGTATCGACAGTATGACCTATTTTCCCATATATTCTATCCCCTATCATTGGATACAATGCTGAACGAATAGAAAGTGGTAATCCATGTCTAAAAGAAAAATATGCAAGAACAAGACCTACTACAGCATAAATCGACCATGCATGAAGACCCCAGTGAAAAAAGGTAATTCTCATCGCTTGTTTAGCAGCTTCTATAGTCTCCTTTTCTCCTGTTGGAGGTGCACCATAATGCATCACGGGTTCTGCGACACCCCAAAACATAAGTCCTATTCCCATACCAGCACTAAAAAGCATTGCAAACCAAGAAGCGTAGCTATATGCAGGTTTTGATTGATCAGGACCAAGTTTAAATTTTCCAAAAGGTGAAAGAGCTAATGCAATTATAAAAAAAGTAAATATCCCTACACTGAGCATATAAAGCCAGCCAAATTTATCAGCAACAAAACCCTTTATATTTTTAAAAATCTCTCCAGCTATTTCTGGCACTATCATTGTAAATATTACGAGTATTGCAATAAAGACCACTGAAGGATAAAAAACAGGTTTTAAAATAGTTGAACTTCTCTTTTCTTCTTCCATCTAATCTCCTTTAACTAACATAAATAATATTTTACTATTATTAACCCAAACTGCTAGTTAAACAGAAGAGCTTAGACTTTTCATCACTGCGTATGCTATCAACTGCTTTTTGAAGCTTAGTGATGACAAAAAAGCTTTGTTAAAAAGCCACCAATGGTTGTAGCCTTAATCACTTTACCAAACTTAGTAGTGATCATAGAAAAGGCAGTTTCAACACCTTTTCTAATTCTACGCTTGGTAAAATACTCTTCTTTGTTT
>Ga0265295_1005374_pt1 | contig 16346 bp, 13 predicted proteins | sample Munlansysbiofilm_FD_192503 | JGI IMG/M metagenome (GOLD analysis project Ga0265295, IMG submission 192503) | Leachate microbial communities from a municipal landfill in Southern Ontario, Canada - Methane capture system biofilm | ecosystem: Engineered > Solid waste > Landfill > Unclassified ... | reverse complement strand
CCACCGTTGTGGTTTGATGTAATTTCAAGGTCATATAAAACCGGCTGTTTTCCTGTGCCGTCAGAGTTCAAGTTGTGGTTTGATGTAATTTCAAGGTCATATAAAACTAAAATTGGAAGTGGTATAAGTGTAACTGGGTTGTGGTTTGATGTAATTTCAAGGTCATATAAAACAATACTTGTCTAAAAAAGAACCGCCACCCCGTTGTGGTTTGATGTAATTTCAAGGTCATATAAAACTACCACTTGATAATACTGTTAGTATAGCTGGTTGTGGTTTGATGTAATTTCAAGGTCATATAAAACAAGGTTGAAAAACTAAATGGGTATGCGGAGTTGTGGTTTGATGTAATTTCAAGGTCATATAAAACTTAAAACGATGCTATAACACGGGCTATATGGTTGTGGTTTGATGTAATTTCAAGGTCATATAAAACTTTATTTTTTCATTAAATATTGTATCCAAGGTTGTGGTTTGATGTAATTTCAAGGTCATATAAAACCCGATATGAGTAGGGCCGCACAGTATGCAAGTTGTGGTTTGATGTAATTTCAAGGTCATATAAAACAAACGTGAGTAACATTTCCGCCTGTTGTGTGTTGTGGTTTGATGTAATTTCAAGGTCATATAAAACTTATCGTTTCTTAGCTGACGCATAACGGAAGTTGTGGTTTGATGTAATTTCAAGGTCATATAAAACTTGAACAAAAGCGTAAGCCTTCAACTCCAAGTTGTGGTTTGATGTAATTTCAAGGTCATATAAAACCAGCAGTTGCTAACACTATGTATAGTGCATGTTGTGGTTTGATGTAATTTCAAGGTCATATAAAACAGATAAAATTGAATTAGGTGATAATGCTAAGTTGTGGTTTGATGTAATTTCAAGGTCATATAAAACCACAAATGATAGGGCAATGTTAATGGGATTGTTGTGGTTTGATGTAATTTCAAGGTCATATAAAACTCAGGACCTGAATGGGCGATGTGAAAACAGTTGTGGTTTGATGTAATTTCAAGGTCATATAAAACAGCGTTACCCGTTAGTACCTGAATATGCCAGTTGTGGTTTGATGTAATTTCAAGGTCATATAAAACTAAACTTAGGATATGCAAAAAGCAAATTTAGTTGTGGTTTGATGTAATTTCAAGGTCATATAAAACACCAAGTTTATTATTGAGAGTTACTGAAGAGTTGTGGTTTGATGTAATTTCAAGGTCATATAAAACTTCGGAAAACATATTAGAAGTGGCCCAACAGTTGTGGTTTGATGTAATTTCAAGGTCATATAAAACACTAGGAGTTATAATAGCAGCCAATCCTATGTTGTGGTTTGATGTAATTTCAAGGTCATATAAAACTGTTCTATGATCATTAAAATCATAGCCACCGTTGTGGTTTGATGTAATTTCAAGGTCATATAAAACCGGCTGTTTTCCTGTGCCGTCAGAGTTCAAGTTGTGGTTTGATGTAATTTCAAGGTCATATAAAACACGGTTGAAAAAGTATCATACAAAACAGAAGTTGTGGTTTGATGTAATTTCAAGGTCATATAAAACTGAACAATGGTTATCTAAATTGCTGACGTAGTTGTGGTTTGATGTAATTTCAAGGTCATATAAAACTACGTATCGGGAAATAACTTTTGAGCATAGTTGTGGTTTGATGTAATTTCAAGGTCATAAAAGAGAGTTTCGAGAGGCGTAGTTGCCAACAATAATTCGTGTCGCTCAGAAAGATGCGCAGTGGAACAAATCCCTATTTTCAATAAAACTATTTAAACTTTAAGCCCTTTTATTTGTCTGATATGCTATACCGAATAGCTGTAACTTTGTTTTATTCGGCAAATAAGTAAAGTATTATGTTAGTTGAAACCAGTAGAAAAAGGCAGGCTAGGGTATTGCGCATTTTTAGAAGGGTGCACAGGGTTACGGCATCCCTTCTGTTCCTGTTCTTTTTTGTTATGGCATCCACGGGTATGCTTTTGGGGTTAAAAAAGCATAGTGGTGAACTGTTGCAAGCCAAATCCTACGAGGGAACATCAACCAATTTTAAGGATTGGCTGCCCATGGATAGTTTGTACTCAAATGCCTGTCGGGCATTTCGCAATTCTGTTTCGAGTACACTACCGGCTAAAGTTGACCGGATTGATGTTCGCAAGGATAAGGGCATGGTAAAGTTTATTTTCGAGAGAGGCTTCTGGGGCATTCAGGTTGATGGCGCAACGGGGACTATACTGCGTGTGGAGCGCCGCCGTTCCGATTTTATAGAGATGCTGCATGATGGTTCTATTGTTGATTACCTTGTGGGTTCGGGTAGCGGTTTATTTAAGCTAATATACAATATGGTAATGGGTATTGCCCTGCTACTATTTACCATCACTGGTTTTTGGCTTTGGTATGGGCCAAAACGAATGCGACGCAAAAAGATTTCATAATTCAAATAAAAAGCAATATGCGAATTTTAACTGCCATTCTTTTTGTCTTTTCTTTTCAGGTTTTATATGCTCAAAATATTATTGTAAAAGATAAGGATAGCAATACTCCACTTGAGTCCGTTACGATAACAAGCACTAATCCTGTTGCACTGGTTGTAACCAATGGTCGTGGGCAAGCCGATATATCGTTGTTTCGAGGCTCCAACCAAATTGAGCTTAGAATGATGGGCTACACTACCATGTGGTATAGCTACAAGGAGTTAGAGCAACTTAATTTTGAGGTGCTTCTTACCCCATCCATCTTTTCAGTTGATCAGGTTGTGGTTTCTGCCTCAAAATGGAGCCAGAAAGCGCGTGAAATTCCTCTCAAAATATCATCAGTATCAAAGGCTCAGGTTGCCTTTCACAACCCACAAACAGCGGCCGATTTGCTAACTATTACGGGTGATGTTTTTGTGCAGAAGAGCCAGCAGGGTGGTGGAAGCCCAATGATTAGGGGCTTTGCAACCAACCGTTTGCTTATTGCAGTGGATGGGGTGAGAATGAATAATGCCATTTTTCGAAGTGGCAACCTGCAGAATGTAATTTCGTTGGATCCCTTTGCCATTGAGCAAACCGAGGTTCTATTCGGTCCCGGTTCGGTATTATATGGCAGCGATGCCATTGGTGGGGTTATGAGTTTTTATACCCTTTCGCCAAAGTACTCTATAAACGGGAAGACCTTGGTTACGGGCAGCTCGTCGTTACGTTACTCTACGGCAAATGCAGAAAAGACAGGGCATATTGATGTTAATTTGGGTTGGGAGAAATGGGCTTCGGTTACCAGCTTCTCGTACAACAATTTTGGCGATTTACGTATGGGCTCATCGGGACCCGATGAGTACCTTAGGAACGAGTACGTGGTTCGCGAGGGCAGTGCCGATGTGGTGACACAAAACCCCAACCCACGGGTTCAAACTCCAACCGGATACGCACAGGCTAACGTTTTACAAAAAATTGCATACACCCCAAATAGCAACTGGACTTTTGAGTATGGGTGGCATTACTCTACCACTTCAAATTTCGATCGGTACGATCGCTTGGTATACTATCGTAATGGGCTGCCCCGAAGCGCGCAGTGGTACTATGGTCCACAGGTTTGGATGATGAATAATTTGCTAATTAGCAGCAGAGCCAAAACCATTGCCTACGATTACCTCAAAATTCAGCTGGCACAGCAGTACTTTAAGGAGAGTCGCCACGATAGGGCTTTTAATAAATCTAGACTTAGAAATAGGTTTGAGGAGGTGGATGCTTTCACGTTTAATGTGGACTTAAAAAAATTGCTAAGCGCTAATACAAAACTCTTATATGGTGCTGAAGCTGTTGCTAACCAAGTAAATTCAACAGGGATAGATAGAAACATAACAACTGGTGTCGAAACGCCTTCGGCCTCACGATACCCCAAGGCTCAATGGTATTCATTTGCCACATACCTAACTTATGAGCAAAAACTGTCTGATAAGGTGATTTTTCAGGCTGGAGGCCGATACTCCCATTTTCTTATTGATGCTCAGTTCGATAACACATTTTACCCATTCCCGTTCACGCAGGCTAAAATTAGTAAGGGGTCGGTTTCCGGATCGGTGGGTTTAACCATTAACCCTTCATACTATTGGTCTATTAATACCATTCTATCCACTGGGTTTCGTGCTCCCAATGTGGATGATATGGGCAAGGTTTTCGATTCCGAACCCGGATCGGTGGTTGTGCCAAACCCTAACCTTAATGCCGAGTATGCATACAATGCCGAGGTTGGTATAACCCGAAGGGTGGGCGACTTTTTCGAGATCGATTTCCTTACCTACTTCACATTGCTCGACAACGCAATGGTTAGGCGAAACACAACCCTTAACGGCCAGGATAGCATAATGTACGATGGGCAGCTAAGTCAGGTTCAATCTATTCAGAATGCTGCTTTTGCAAAAGTTTGGGGGATTCAGGCCGATTTTGAACTAATGATCCCAGGTGGGTTTATGATTTCATCACGGTTTAACTACCAGAAGGGGACTGAGGAGTTAGATAATGGCACTGTTAGCCCATTACGCCATGCTGCTCCTTGGTTTGGTGTAGTAAAACTCGACTATAAGATTAAAAAGATACAGCTATCGCTGTTTTCAAATTATAGTGGAGAGGTTTCGTATAGCGAGATGGCCGAGGGGGAGAGAGAAAAAACTTATATCTATGCTGTTGATAGCGATGGCAACCCCTATTCGCCCGCTTGGTATACAGTAAATTTCCGAGCGCTTTATCAAGTTAATAATATGTTGAGTTTTACGGCTAATATCGAAAATTTAACCGATCAGCGATACAGACCTTACAGCTCGGGACTGGTTGCCGCAGGTATTAATTTTATTGCTGGCGTTAGAGTCAATTTTTAGAAATAACATTGAGCATTTCATCATTTAGATTTTTATACTCTATTTAAAATAGTTTTTTAATTCAACTCAAACCCGAGTTCTAAACGTGCGTTTGTAAACAGATGAGCGTGTCATTAAACTTATTTGGTAAATATCGTCTAAATTACATGTAATCAATTTTCATTAACCCTAACCCTAACCATAGTCGTTATGAAGCATTCTAAAATCAGTTTTTGGGTAGGCATATCCCTTTTGCTAACCCTGTTTATGTTCTCCACAACCAGTGTGGTGGGGCAGAAACGCGATTCGAAATCTAAAAAAGAAGAGGTTAAGGATACTCTAATTAATAGCCAGCTGGTATTGGGCCTTAAATTTAGAGGTATTGGTCCAGCATTCAGCTCGGGACGTATTGGCGATTTTGCCGTAAATCCAAACAACCACTCCGAGTTTTATGTGGCTGTAGCTAGTGGTCATATCTGGAAAACCACCAACCGGGGAACAACCTTTGAGCCCGTATTCGATAACTACGGAACCTATTCAATTGGCTGTTTGGCAATGGATCCAAACAATACCAATGTGGTTTGGGCCGGAACGGGTGAGAATAACCACCAGCGAGCCCTTGGCTACGGAAACGGTATATACAAAACAGTGAATGGTGGCAAGTCATGGAAAAATATGGGGCTCAAGGATAGCCGCCAGATTGGAATGATTTTAATTGACCCTCGCAACTCAAACGTAGTTTATGTTGCTGCCGAGGGTTCTGCTTGGGGACCAGGCGGAGAACGAGGGTTATATAAAACAACCAACGGTGGCGAGAGCTGGGAGAAGGTTCTAAATATTAGCGATGATACGGGAATAAATAATATAATTTGTGACCCCCGCAATCCCGATGTTCTTTACGCTTCGTCGGAGCAGCGACGTAGGCATGTGTTTACAAAAATTGGTGGTGGGCCCGAAACAGCCCTCTATAAATCGGAGGATGCTGGTAAAACTTGGCGCAAGCTAACCGATGGATTACCTAAGGAGCATATGGGCGGAATGGGAATTGCCATTTCACCGCAAAACCCCGATGTAATTTACGCTATTATTGAGGCAGCCAATAATGCTAGTGGATTTTACCGCTCAGCCAACCGCGGTGAGTCATGGACGAAAGTAAGTGATTATGCATCGAGCGGACAGTATTACAACGAAATTTTTTGCGACCCTATTCAGTTTGATAAAGTTTATTCAGTTGAAACCGTTACCCAAGTTACGGTTGATGGTGGTAAAACATGGAACAGGGTTGGCAATAAGGCTCGCCACGTTGATGACCATGCGCTTTGGATTAACCCAACCGACAATAGTAATGTGATGATTGGAGGTGACGGCGGAATTTACATAACATATAATGTGGATGGAGGCGATTGGCAATTTATTCCAAATCTTCCAGTAACACAGTTTTACCGGGTTACTACCGATAATACTTACCCATTCTACAATGTTTATGGCGGAACTCAGGATAATAATACAATGGGTGGCCCATCGCAAAATACTATGGGTAGCGGCGTTTCGAGCGAGGAGTGGATTGTGACCGTTGGCGGCGATGGTTTTTGGGCACGTGTGGACCCAACCAACCCCAATATTGTTTACTCTGAATCGCAGTACGGAAACCTAGTACGGTACGATAAGAAGAGTGGTGAGCGTATTCGCATTCAGCCCCAACCACGTAAGGATGAGGAAACCTACCGTTGGAACTGGGATGCTCCACTAATTATTAGTCCTCATGCGTCGTCGAGATTGTATTTTGCTGCAAATAAAGTTTTTCGTAGCGACGACCGCGGAAATACTTGGCAGGTAATATCCGATGATTTAACAGCCCAAATTGATCGTAACACGTGGCCTGTAATGGGTAAGTTTTGGAGTGTGGACGCAGTGGTGAAGGATGTTTCTACTTCGTTGTTCGGAACCATTGTATCGCTTGATGAGTCGCCTGTTAAGGAGGATTTAATATATATTGGCACCGACGATGGTTTAATTCAAGTAACCGAAGATGCTGGTAAAACTTGGCGCAAATCTTCATCATTCCCTGGTGTTCCCAACCAGTCGTACGTTAGTGATGTTTTTGCCTCTCGATTTGATGAGAACGTGGTTTTTGCAACGCTCCGTAACCTAAAGCGCGACGATTTTAAACCGTACGTTTTAAAGAGTACCGATAAGGGTAGAACTTGGAAATCAATTTCGACAAACCTGCCCGAGAATGGCTCTGTGCATACTATTGAGCAGGATTTTATTAAAGAGAACCTACTTTTTGTGGGAACCGAGTTTGGCGTATTCTTCTCAATAAATGGAGGAGACAGCTGGGTGCAAATGAAATCGGGATTGCCATCAATTGCAGTTTACGATTTAGCTATACAGCAGCGCGAGAGCGATTTAGTGCTAGCAACCTTTGGTCGCGGTTTCTATATCCTTGATAACTACGCACCTCTACGCGAGCTAACAAATGATTTTCCAAAAGCTGAAAGCCACCTGTTTGCGGTTAAGGATGCTCCGCTATTCATTCAAACTTCTAATAAAAGTGGACAAGGGTCATCTTTTTTTACTGCACCAAACCCCGATTTTGGCGCCACGTTTTCTCTTTTCCTAAAGGAAGTTCCGAAGATGAGAAAGGTCATCAGACAAGAGCTGGAGAAACCCCTATTTAAGGATGGGAAGCCAATTCCGCAGCCTAGCCTTAAAGAGTTAGAGGAAGAGAAGAATGAAATCCCACCCTATCTACTTATCACTATTCGTGATGCTGATGGCGATGCAGTTCGAACTTTTACGCAAAAACCTACTAAGGGAATTCAACGTTTTAGCTGGGATTTACGCTATGAGAATACCCGTTCGCAGAATGCCAAAAAGTTTAATCCATTTGCAAGAGAGCGGGGCGGTATATTTGTAATGCCAGGCACCTACGCCGTTGATGTTGCAATGGTTCATAATGCTGAGGTTAAACCGCTAGTAAAACAAGAGAAATTCACAGTAAAAGCACTAGATATTACTACGCTACCAGCAACAAACAGAGAGCAGATGGTTGCTTTCCAAAGGGAGGTGTCAAAACTCTCGAAAGCGATGGTTGGTGCAGAGCAACTTGCTGAGGATTTGAAATCAGAAGTGGTGGTTATGAAGCAAACCGCTTTATATTTAGCGTCTGCCCATAATGAGCTTTTGCCATTCCTTTCGGAGATTGAGACAGAACTCGACGAAATTCTGTTTGTATTTAATGGTCACACTCCAAAAGCGAGCCGCGAGGAACTTCCTCCTGCTCAAATGCCATTAAACCAGCGGATACGCGACGTAGTATATACTCAAATTAATAGTACTTCGGATATAACTGGTACCTCGAAAATGCAGTTTGAAATTCTAAAAGAAGAGTTTCCTCCAGTGCTTATGCGTATCAGATCCATTGCCGAGACTAAGATTTTGAAGGCACGCCAAATGATGGATAAGATGGATGCACCCTACACTCCGGGTCGAATTCCCACTTGGAACTAAAACATTGGCTAACTTAAAAAAATCCCTCAAGTTTATTCTTGAGGGATTTTTTAATTTTTTAGATAGTGCTTGTTATAATGGGATAGAGGTTAGTAATCTCATATAAATACTTCCATCTCTTTTCTCTCTCCGGCTATTTCTTCCAACTTTTTAATAAACTGGATAAATCCTTCATTCCTTACTGCCCTAGAGCCAGTGGGGCAAATATTAACGCAGCGGCCACACCCAATGCATACCTCGCCATCAGTTAGCCTATAGTTGCTTTCGTGAATAGCGTTAACCGGGCAGTTTTCTTTGCATAGCCCACACTCTATGCACTTTTCATCTCCAGTGGGTACTTGGTGCGTTTTTAGAGGTTGGTAAGGGTAATTTCCTTTTACAAATATATCTGACAATGATTCTATTGTTTGAATGCTTTGAATTTTAGCGTGAATGCGATTTGCATAATCTAGTATTTTTATATCATCCTTCGCATCGGGCCTACTGGTGGCCACATTCTTGTTAAAACAATGCTCGGCTACTATTGCTGCACCCGATATAACCCTCATCCCCGATTTTACTAAGCTGTTTTTTAGTTCGAGCAGCGCATCTCCATACGCCCTATTGCCGTAGCTTACAATGGCAACGGTGGGGGTGTTGTTTCCTTCTAAATTTTCAAATATTTCTTTTGATAATGCAGGTAATCTATCCGCATATACGGGTAGGCCAATTATAACCAAATCATTCTCACTAAAGCTTCTTTTAACGCTTCTGTTTTCTTTAGAGGTTAAGTTAACCTCCTGCATATCATAGTTACCTATGCCTTTCGCAACTCTGTTTACTATTTTTTTTGTTGTGCCATTTGGCGAAAAATAGATTGATACTATTCTATTTATATTCATAATCCTGTCTTCTAAAGTTGACATTTTTTGTATTCGAATTATCGGTAATTTATAGCTAGTTAGCGTGTTAAATACAGTGTACGTAACGTTTTATGGGTAAAGGTAGAGGTTATTTACCGTTTTACATTTTCAGAGCTAAGTTTTACTCTAAACGGATTTGTACCAAGCACCTAAAATAGGCATTAGTTTGTTACGCTTATTAAATGGTTTCAAAAAACCGAGGGAGCCAATCTGTATTGACTCCCTCGGTTATTATTGCTTTTGTTGCAGCGCAACTATCTTTTTAGTTCAATGTCTCGGTTCATTTCCATAATATCAACGTTGGTTGAGAAATCGCCTATCAGATATTTTGAAAAATAGTCGGCAGTGAGCCAGAAATGGTATTCTGACATATCGCCGTATCCGTGGCGTTGCCCAGGAAACATAAAGAAATCGAAACGTTTATTGGCGCGAGTTAGTGCATTAACCATTCTAATGGTGTTGCCTGGGTGTACGTTATTATCAATTTCGCCAGTGGTAAGCATAAGTTTACCTTTAAGGTTTTTCGCCAGCTCAGAGTTTTTGTCAATATTGTACTCAAAGGATGCTTTGCCTGTTGTGTCGGTTACCTCTTTTACACCGTGGTGCTTTTCACTCCACCAGCGGTTGTAAATGTTGTTCTCGTGGTTTCCTGCGTTTGATACGGCAACCTTAAAGAAATCGGGGTAAACCAGCATTGCTGCGGTCGACATAAATCCGCCGCCCGAGTGCCCGTGTATGCCTACTTTGCTAGCATCAATAAAATTATACCTGTTTGCTAGCTGCTCAATGGTGGCTTTTTTGTCGGCTAGGCCGTAGTTGCGTAGGTTGGCATAACCATAGTTATGGTACCATTTAGAGCGACTTGGGTGCCCGCCACGGTTACCAACGGTAACTACAATAAACCCCATTTGTGCTAGGCGATCGGTTCTATCCATACGGGCGCTAAACGCTTTGTCAACTGCTTCTGTTTGTGGGCCTGGATAAACATACATAATAATGGGGTAATACTTTGTTGAGTCGAAGTTAAACGGTTTGTACATTACTCCGTACAGGTCGGTTATTCCGTCGTCGGCTTTTACCTTAAAAGGCTCAGGAAATTTGTAGCCACTTGCAAAAAGTTGTCTCAAATCGGCCTCTTTCAAATCCATAACTTTAGTACCTCTGCTATCTCTTAAATCCGATTTTGGCGCAGTGTTTACCCTTGAGTAGTTGCTTACGAAAAACTTATTATCGTCATCCATCGAAACCGAGTGGTCGTAGTCTCCACTGTTCAAAAGGGCTAACCCTGAGCCGTCGAGGTTAATGCGGTATAAATGTTCGTAGTATGGATCTTCGTTTTGCTCACGACCGTTTGCAATGAAGTATAGAACTCTGGCAGCCTCATCAATCCCTACAATTCGCTCGCAATGGAATGGTCCAGATGTAATTTGGTTTTTAAGTTTTCCCTCGCCATCGTATAGGTAGTAGTGTCCCCAGCCATCGCGCTCGGACCAATGAACCAACTCTTTGCCTTTGTTTACTAGACCAATGGATTGTGTTTCAACATAGGTATTTAAACGTTCTTCAATTATTACCTGTACTTCACCCGTTTTTGGGTTTGCCTTGCAAATATCGGTGCGTTTTAAGTCGCGAGAAGTTCTTGAGAAATAAAAGTTGTTATTTGAATCGGCAAGCCATCTAGGGGCAACATATTTTTTATCGCGCTCTTTTTGAAGTCGAGGTGCTCTTTCAATTCCAACTGTTTGGTCGGGGAAAGCGTCAACATTTACTTTAACTGGAAGCGAATCGATAAAGTTAAATACAAGCATTTCAGTAATAGGTGCTTCCTTTTCACCGGGCATATGGTACTTGTATGTTTCAATTGTTGGGCGTGGATTTGATAGGGATTTAATTACCCATAAATCGTCCAACTTACGGCTATCGGTGCGGGTTAGGGCTACCATTTTTGAGTCGGCCGACCAAAGTGCCCAAGCTCCCTTGCGTTTATCCTTATTTTTCTTCTTTTCAACATTATCTTCACTCTTCCAGCTTGATCCGTAGCTGTAATCTTCCTCGCCATCCCAGGTTAGCTGATGCTCAACTATAGTTGAGTCTTTCTCTTTTTTTAAAGCCTTTTCGTAGTTTTCTTTATCCATCCAGAAAAGGTTTTCATTACGGGAGAATAGAACTTTTTCGCCATCAGGAGATATATTTGCCCAATCGAGGTTATCTTTTGGTTTTTTGTAGTCGTTGAGTTTTGTTAGTTTTCCGGTTTTTGTATTATATTCGAAATACCACGTTTTCTTTTCAACTTTACCTTTGGCACCTTTTTTACTTTTCCCTTGGTCCTCAGTCATATCATCCTCTTCGTCATCTTTTTTGTCTTCGTCAAGAAGAGTACTTTTAATTTCGAAGCGAATCATATCCTCGTTGTCTAAAAACTCAAGGTTTCTAATTGGAATATTCTGCGCATCGAAAGGGTCGAGGGTGAGCCTTGATATATCGGCAGCCATTTTTACGTTATCAAACAAAAGGCTTTCTGTTCTTTTTGAAGGGTCTACAATATAGTAACTTCTACCCTCTGATGTTTCGTAGGTGTACCAAAAGCGAGTGCTGTTTTTTAGCCAATGGGCATCAACACGTGTGCTAAACACCATTTTTTTAATTTGATTTGGCGAATATTTCGACGCCATATCATAGTTTGCTTTCGTAACAGGCTGATTTTGTGAGAACAGAGTTAGCGTTGCGAAAGAAACAAGAAAAATTGCAGCAATAAATCGTTTCATAGGAGGAATAATTTGATTAATGTATATGCTTGTTTATGTAGTTTTTGATGTGAATATGGGTGATGGGTTTAATGGCTTACCGACGTTTTGGAGTAATATCTTTTTTTACAAAGTAAAATAAACGCTGATAACCCCTATGAATAGGCAATTTAAGGTGGTTTTTATCGATTTGATGTTTAAGGCTAGTTTTGGACATAAAAAAAGGGAGCCGTGAAGGCTCCCTTTAAAATAAATTGTGCTATAGTACCCTTTTTGACTGTGGATTGGGCGTTTTTGCAACTAAAATTCGTGCTGCTGAATCTCCTTCGTTGCTAAGGTAGTGAACAATATCTTTTGGACTTTCAATCATCGTGTCCTTAGAGTATGTCACGGATTCATCGCCAATATGAACAGTTGGATTTCCTTCTAAAACGTAGAAGAAAACATCAACAGGTGTTTTGTGTGGTTTTAGTTTTTCGCCTGGTTGTAGCGTTATGTGCATAACCTGCGCATCGGGTAGGTTATACATTTCGCGCACGTCAACCTTATGAGGCGTATCCTTAAATGGCGCTTTTGATAAGTGTACTGAGTTCATCAATTTTTGTTTTTAGTTGGTTAAATGCTCGTCTAGTATATCCTGAATATCATCTTCGCAACTCATACACACGGTGCAGGCTTCGGTTTCATTCTGAATATCTTCAACGGTTTTGCATCCCTTTTCTTTTATTGCAGCCACTATTTGGCCACGGGTAACCTCCATACAGTTGCAAATAATTTCGCTATCCATAGTAATTTGTTTTAAAAATCCCCAGCAGGCTTTTGCAACCTACTGGGGAAGAGGTGTTTATCCAATTAAAAGTTTTATGTCTTCATCAACAGTGGTAATGCCACCAATTCCGAAGTTTTGAACTAGCACATTAGCCACGTTTGGCGAAAGGAAAGCTGGAAGAGTTGGGCCTAAATGAATATTCTTAACACCCAATGAAAGGAGTGCCAGAAGAACAATAACGGCTTTCTGCTCGTACCAAGCAATGTTGTATGCAATGGGTAACTCGTTAATATCGTTTAGTTCAAAAATCTCCTTAAGTTTCATAGCGATAACGGCTAGTGAGTATGAGTCGTTGCACTGTCCAGCATCAAGAACGCGTGGAATACCATTAATATCACCTAAAGGTAATTTATTGTAACGATACTTGGCGCAACCAGCAGTTAGGATAACAGTATCCGTTGGCAGTTTCTCAGCAAACTCGGTGTAGTAGTTGCGGCTTTTCATACGGCCATCGCAGCCTGCCATAACCACAAACTTACGAATTGCACCCGATTTTACGGCTTCAACCACCTTATCGGCCAATGCAAATACCTGTGCGTGTGCAAAACCACCAACAATCTCGCCTTTTTCAATTTCGGTAGGTGCTTGGCAAGTTTTGGCTAGTTTAATAATTTCAGAGAAATCTTTTTGCTTACCCGCCTCGCGATCGGCAATGTGTGTGCTGCCAGGGTAACCTGCTGAACCTGTTGTAAATACTCTGTTTTTGTATGTTGCTTTCTCGGTTGGAGGAACAATACAGTTGGTGGTAAATAGAATAGGTCCGTTAAAAGTTTCAAACTCTTCTTTCTGCTTCCACCAGCTGCTACCGTAGTTTCCAACAAAGTGCTTATACTTTTTAAAAGCAGGGTAGTAGTTAGCTGGTAGCATCTCGCTGTGTGTGTAAACATCTACGCCAGTACCATCGGTTTGGGCAAGTAGCTCCTCCATATCTTTCAGGTCGTGACCGCTAATTAGGATACCAGGCTTATTGCTTACGCCAATGTTAACCTTAGTAATCTCGGGGTTTCCGTAGCTCGATGTGTTGGCCTTATCGAGTAATGCCATAGAGCTAACACCAAATTTTCCGGTTTCTAGAGTAAGGGCTACTAGCTCATCAACGCTTAGTTTTTTAGTTGTTGCGGCCAAAGCGCGCTGTAAAAATTCGTAAATGGTAATATCTTCGTAACCAAGGTTGTATGCGTGCTCGGTATAGGCTGCCATACCTTTTAGCCCGTAAATTACCAACTCCCTAAGCGAGCGGATATCTTCATTCGTTTCGGATAGAACGCCAACGGTTTCGGCTTTAGCCTCATACTGGTCGGGAGTTCCTTGCCAAGTGCAACCTTCATAGCTAGTATCAACGGTTACGCCTTGCTTTTTACACTCCTCGCGAAGGTTGTTGCGAAGCTCCAATGCACGGGTTATTCGGTCGGTAAATACTTTCTTGTCGTAGTTTGCATTGGTAATGGTCATAAATAAACCATCGAAAATGAATTTGTTAACGATGGGGTTTTCGTATTTCTTTTCTTTGCGTAGGGCCGAACTGTAAATGCTCATACCTTTCATCGCAAAAATTAGTAAGTCCATTGTGTTTGCTAGGTCGTCGCTTTTTCCGCACACACCTTTAATAGTACATCCGGTTCCTTTTGCTGCCTCTTGGCACTGAAAACAAAACATGCTCATAGTTGTAGTTTTTTTTAATTAGAAGAAATAATGTTAATTCAGTTTTATAAGTTGATAGATGATTTTAGCTGTTTTACACCCAGTTAGTTTCCAATACTGCGCCCTGGTTGCTAATGGTTACTAGTTTGATGGGTACTTTTCGTTGGGCTCTATCCATTGCCATTTGGGCAATTTGTAGTAATCCTCCGCAGCAAGGAACTTCCATTCTCATTACAGTAATGGTGTCAATTTGAGCACTATCAATTAGGGCTGTAATTTTCTCAACGTAAACTTCCTTGTTCGAGTCAAGCTTAGGGCAGGCAATGGCAAGGGTTTTACCTCTTAGGTAGTCACTATGAAAATTTCCCATTGAGAACGCCACACAGTCGGCTGCCAGTAGCAGATTAGAACCCTTAAAATGACCCGAGTTAGGATTAATAAGATGAAGCTGCACGGGCCAATGTGTTAACTCCGATTTACCCGAAATTTGCCCGTTACCATTTGTTGAGGTGCTTTTCGCTGCGCTTCCAAATGATTGTGCAGCCGAACCTGGGCACCCACCACCGCTATGGTGATGATGTGCTTTAGGCTCATTATCGCCACAACCGCACGATTCTTCCTTTTCGTGTGTGTTTACGGCGTTAAGTACCTCTTCTAAATTAAAGTCGTACTCGCTTTTATTTGCCAGTAACCACTCAATTCCCTGGCGTAGGAATTCTTTCTCGTTGTAATCTTTAAGGTGCTTTAGGTGTGCAATAACCGTATTCTTGCCGTTTGCAACCATTTTGCTAATGGTGAGCACCTCATCGTACGCAACGGCCTCACGATGCTCAATGGAAATTGCACCCTCGGGGCAATCGCCTATGCAAGCGCCAAGACCATCGCACATAAGGTCGCTAACAAGTACGGCCTTACCATCTATTAGCTGAAGGGCACCCTCGTGGCATCCAGTAATGCAAATCCCGCACCCATTGCACTTATCGCGGTCAATTGTAATGATATCCCTTTTCATATTGGTTGTTTTTCTTATTGTTTGCTTTTTCGTAAACCTTTTGTGGGTTTCACACTGCAAACATATAGCAAGGGCAATGAAAAAGATGTACCATATGTTACAAACGCAGATATTTATATTTTTTTATCGAGAAACCATATTAACCTAAAGAATATGTAACTATTCACTGCTGTTTTGCAATTTTCGAAAGGGTTTTGAGTGGTATTTCTTACTTTCACTTACATTAGCCTTTCGGTAGGTGGGGTCGAATTATTCGTTTAGGTTATTATTATGTCATTTCCATTTAGTTCAGATGGAATGAGTTAGCATATTTCATTCTAGAGTAGGGTCTCTAAAAGTATTTTTGCGTATAAAATAGCATTAGTTCCTTTTAAAATTTGTGCTAAATTTAGACGTTAATTTGAATGTCTGTTTCTGAAAACATCTACCTCAGCAATGTAAGCAAGTAAGTGGATGTATTTCCTTCGGATATTTCGTCAGTTTCTCTCTATATCTAAAGCATACTTATGAAACGAATTCTTTTTTTTATTCTTGCTGCGGTTTTTGGGTGTACTCCTAAGCAAGTGTTGCAAACAGCTGAGCCCAATAACTTTGATTTACTTAGTATTGAGGTTAATTTTATGCCTCAAAATTCCATTGAGTTTGCAGTGGTTAATCAATCAGACACGACCCTCAAAATTTTCCAATACTATAAGTTGCAAATTGAGCAAAAGACAGATGATGGTTGGGTTCGGCTACGTATATTGCATTGCACCTGTGGTGCTCCGTGCGCTAAACCATCTGAGTTTATTAAACTATTGGCTGGAGAACGATATACTAAAAGTTGGGATATGCAAGAAAGTTGGTGTGGTGAGAGTGAGGTTCAAAAATT
>Ga0265295_1005373_pt1 | contig 16346 bp, 19 predicted proteins | sample Munlansysbiofilm_FD_192503 | JGI IMG/M metagenome (GOLD analysis project Ga0265295, IMG submission 192503) | Leachate microbial communities from a municipal landfill in Southern Ontario, Canada - Methane capture system biofilm | ecosystem: Engineered > Solid waste > Landfill > Unclassified ... | reverse complement strand
GGTGTATCTTTATATAATACTTCCAATTAGGTATTAGTTTTTACATTTACTTCTAATTTATCGTCTTTTTAACCTACTCCATTATAGCTTTAATAATAGCCTCAACATCTTCTAATATTTCACTATCAACTTTTTCTATAAACTTTATCTTTCTAGTTTTATAATCAATAGATTTTATCTGTTCACTCATAACATAACCAGAAATATTATCTGTTTTAATATAGACATGAAATGGAGAATTTAGTTTTGTGCTAGCAATTGGGCAAGCAAAGGCTAAACCTAAATGGGCATTAAAGGTTTTATTACTCATTATTAGAGCTGGCCTACGGCCTTTTTGCTCATGTCCGCTTTGTGGATCAAAATCTAGTGTTACAATATCACCTTTACTAGGGATGTATTTTACCACTTTTCTATCCCTATTTTAGTATCAAACTCTTCTGTTGCTTTATAGTCTGAGGGCATAGCTTTTACTAGCTCTTTGATGTTGTATTTTTTCTCTTTTTTAGCTGGCTTTATTATTAATCTATCTTTTTCGCAGTTGATTTTTACCGTATCACCGATAGATAGATTTAGTTTTTCTAATAGTTCTTTTGGCACTCTAAAGCCTTGCGAATTTCCCCATTTTGAAACAGTTACTAACATAAATATCTCCTAAAAGTATATCCAAAGTATATCCGCAAAGATAAAAGATGTCAATACAAAAAACCAAAAAGCCAAAGTGGGATCTTATTTTTAAATCCAATTTCTATATCATCAAGAGCTAAAAAACTATCTTTTATATCTTTTATTTGTAAAAAGTTTTTGTTTTTTCCACCAATTTCAAAAAGATATTTATCATTCACCATAAAATCTCCTACTTTCGCATATTTTATACTACTATTTATCTTCATTTGAGATACAAAAAAACTCTCTCTTATGCTTCCAATGTTTTCACTTGAGCATAAAATATTGTATAAATTTATATTTTCAAGATATATTTTATCTGGTTTATTTAGTAGTTTTTTATTTGCAAAATCTCCACCAATTATCTCTATTAAGTCTGCTTTTTGAAGATAATAAAAATATGAATAAAGAGTATTTCTACTAATCCCTGCACTTAAGGCTAGGTTTTGAATATTTAATTCAAAAGGTGAGCTAGCGCAAAGAAGATAAAGAAGTTTTCTTATAGTGTGTATTTTATCGCTTTCAACATTGTAAATAGTGGCAACTTCACTATCTAAGATAATGTTTACAATCTCATTTAATCGTAAATTATACCCAAGCTCTCCCTCCGTAAAAAAAGGGTACGAGCCAAACTCTTTATAAAGCTTAAAATACTCTAAAGGGTTAAAATCTTTCTTTAAATTTGTTGCTATGTTTTGATGATTTTCTAGTATATCTTCAAGTTTTAAACTATCAAAGTTTAAATTAAATTTTATGGCTAAAAACTCTCTAAAAGAGAGTGAGTTTAGCTTATAAAAAAGAGTTCTTCGGCTTAAATCTACCTTGCTATTCTCAATTTCAAGTGCAGATGAACCTGAAAAAACAAGCTTAATGTCCAAAAAATCATAAATCTTTTTTATCTCTTGTGCAAAATTAGAAGCTTTGTGTATCTCATCTACTACAAGTAATTTTCCACCAAAACTGCTAAACTCTTTTGCTATATCAAACAAACTTTCACTTGTGCTATCTGCACTAACATATAGTTTTTTATCCATCTTACAACTATATTCATCTGCAATTTGTCGCAGCAGCGTGGTTTTACCCACTCCTCTTTGACCCAATATCGCTACTTGTTTAGAGTTTCTATCGATTTTATTAAAAAGATATCTTTTATACACTGGGGCTGGAAGTGAGAAAAAAAGATGTGAGAGTTCAAAGAGTTTTTCTAGTGCCACATAGAGTCCTTTTCAATAGATTGAAAACATTATATCACAAATCTTTCAGTGAGTTGAAAAAATATCTTCATTTTTTATTCAACAAGCTAAAAACAGAACTCTCTTATTCTCCTATACATAAATTTGCAACTTTGATATAATTGATATTTTAATATATGTTTACAGGTTGTAAAGTACATGAAAAACCAAAGAGCTTTCATTCTTTTTTTAATCCTTTTCCTATCTTTTACAATATATCTTTATTATCAATCAAAACCCAATGATGAGACAATAGTACTTGGCGCCTCACTTCCACTCTCAGGCATGAATAAAGAGCTTGGAAGCGAAGTTGCTCTTGGGGCAAATATTTGGTTTAATTATATTAATTCAAGAGGTGGCATTAATGGTCAAAAGATAAGATTTATAGCTTATGATGATAAGTATGAACCACAAAACACTTCACACAATTTGAAAAAACTTTTAGAAAAAGATAAGGCATTTGCTCTTTTTGGCTTTGTAGGGACTCCAACTATTAAAAAAATCTACCCAAGTATTGTTTCAAATAAGATCCCTTTAGTAGCCTCCTACACTGGGGCAGCGTTTTTAAGAGATGAGAAAGAGCCATACATAGTAAATTTTAGAACTAGCTACCAAAGTGAAATTGACGCCATAGTTGAGCACTTGTATTTAAACCAAAATTTAACAAAATTTGCCATCTTTTATCAAAATGATGTTTATGGGGAAGAGGGGTACATAGCAACTGTTAATGCTTTAGAAAAAAGAGATTTAACTTTGCAAGGTGAGGGAACTTACAAAAGAAATACCCTATCAATCCACCATGCTTTACATGAAATAGCTAGCGTAAATCCAGAAGCTATCATCATTGTTGGAGCCTATAAACCAAGTGCACTTTTTATAAAACAAGCTAGAAAAGAGGGGTTAAAAGATGTCATTTTTTGTCCAATCTCATTTGTAAACTCTGATGCGTTAGTAAATGAGCTTGATGGAAAGACAGAAAATATTCTTTTTTCTCAAACTGCTCCCTCATATGGAAACATTGAAAATAGCGCAGCAAAAGAGTATTTAAATCTTTTAAATGATTTCAAGCCAAATCACCCTCCAACTTTTGCCTCATATGAAACTTTTTTAGCCGCTAAAGCCTTTACAAAAGCGCTTAGTTTAATACAAGGAAGGATGACAAGAGCTAAATTAATAGATGTTTTATCTAGTCAAAGAAAGGTTGATTTAGGAGGGATTGACATTTCATTTACTCCAGAACACATGCACTCAAAAGCTTACCTATTTGTAAATGATAGTGGTTTTCAAGCCATCCATCAAAGAGAGTTTAAATGAGTCTATATTTTAAAATAAATCGCTTTTTAGAGCAGATTGCTTTTCCAAATAAAACAAGAATTCTCATTGGGATCATAGCTGGGGGCATGGTTAGCATAGGTTTTTTAATGTTTATCTCCATTTACGCTCTTAAGTATGATTATGAAACTCTATTTCAAAGTAGAACTATGCCCTTAGTTGATCTTGAAGAGATAAAAGATCTCTACTCAGTCAACATTCATGACACTTTGTATGATTTGGAAAAAGACAATATCACTCTTTTTAATGCTGCTGAGGTTATATCTTTAGCAAATCAAATCATAAAAGAGCAGTGGGATGATTATGAAAAGTCAATTTCATATGAAGTTAGCGGCATTGCAGGATTTGCTCACTGGTGGCTAAGTCTATTTTTACTCTCAGAAGAAGCTCCTACAAAAAGTCTTTATCAAGTTGGAGTAACAAGCAAGATTAAAGCTAAGATGAACACCATAGATAGCAGGGTTGCAACTGTTTTATCTTTAATAGAAAGAGGAAAAAGAGATGAGATAAATAGATTAGTAAATGAAACTTTTTTAGAGATAAATACACTAAATATATACATTTCAAGCCTTATTGGCATTCATTTAAAAGATGCTATAAGTGAGAAAATAAAAACTGAAAGAATTTTCCAAACTAGCATTATAATGCTAGTTTTGCTCATTAGTTTAGTATTTTTCCTAAGTATTCTTGTTTCAATTGTTTTAACAAATCACTTTAAAACGCTTCATAGCTCCCTTGAAACTAAGGTAAATATTAAGACAAAAGCCCTAAGAAGACTAAATGATTCATTAGAAAAAAGAGTGGCTAAAGAGGTTGAATTAAATAGAAAAAAAGATCAAATCATGTTCCAACAATCAAGGCTTGCAAGCTTAGGAGAGATGCTTCAAAATGTTGCTCATCAATGGAGACAGCCTTTAAGTGCACTTACGATGATAATTCAAAGCTTTGAAACAAAACATTTTACTGGAAAACTAACTCCAGCTTTTATAGAAGAGAGAGTTAAAGATGCAAGTGTATTAGCTAGCGGCATGTCAGAAACGCTTGATGATTTTCGTACTTTTTTCAACCCAAATAAGAGCAAAAAGGTATTTGATTTAAGATTATCTATCCAAAAAGCAATCGATTTAACCTCATATCTTTTAGAAAAAGAGAATATCAAACTATCCCTTCTTATGCAAGAAAACATAAGAGTATTTGGCTTTAGAAATGAACTTAGCCATGTAGTTTTAAATCTTATCAATAATGCAAAAGATGCGCTTAGTAAAAAGAAGGTGGATAAAAAAATCCATATATATGTAAAAGCAGCGCCAAAAGAGATACATATAAGTATTATTGATAATGCTGGTGGCATAAATGAAGCTGTTTTACCAAAAATTTTTGATCCTTACTTTACAACAAAACATCAAAGTGTGGGAACTGGAATTGGGCTATATATGTCAAAGCAGATAATAGAAGAGCATATGCAAGGGACTATCTCTTGCAAAAACATTCATCACAAGATGGGAACAGGGCAGTTTTATAAATGTGCTATGTTTACCATTATTGTTCCCTATCAACAACCAAAGGAGTCATTATGAATCGTCGAGACTATGAGTGTTTGGGTAGTTTTAACATCCTCTATCTTGAAGATGAGATAGATTTACTTAAGCATACTACCGAAGTTTTAATCGACTTTGTGCATAAAATTTATGCTGTACAAACATGCGAAGAGGCATTGAAAATTATAAAAACAAAAAAGGTTGATGTAATTATTTCAGACATTTTACTTAAAAATGGAAATGGAATTGAGTTTTTACAAGATTTGCGAGACAAGGGCTACAATATTCCAGCCATTTTAACAACAGCCTACACTGACACCGAATATCTGCTTGATGCCATAAAACTAAAGGTTGAAAACTATATAGTAAAACCCATCAACATAAAAGAGCTCTTAAACTCTTTGCACGATGTATTGCTGCCAAAAATTCAATCAAGAGAGATTAGGCGTTCATACAATATCATCAAAACAATCTCCGCAATCACAGATGGAAAACAGGTAGATATCATAAAGTTTATTTTCAATAATTTAGATGATGATAATATGCTTAACTACTCATACAGCGACATTATGGAAAGAGTTGATGTGAGCAAACCAACGGTTATTAAGCTATTTAAACAACTTTTAGATTTGGGAATTTTTTCTAAAATACAAAATGGAAAATATTGCTTTAATGAGAACTATTTTCATCTTCAAGAGGCGAATTTATGAATGTTTTAAGAGAACTACCAAAGATAGATAGGCTTTTACTAAATGAAAGATTTACTGGCTTAAACCACTCATTTTTAACTCCAATTATTAAAAAAAAGGTAGAAGAGTTAAGAGGATTAGTTTTAGAAAAAAAGATTGCAAAGATAGATACAAACTCACTAATTGAAGAGATTTATAAAGAGTATGAAGAGCTTTTATCTCCATCTTTAATTCCTCTAATAAATGCTACTGGAGTAATTATCCATACAAATTTAGGCAGAAGTGCGATAAGCCAAGTGCTATTTGAAAACATTAAAAAACTACTAAGCGGATATACTAATTTAGAGTATGATGAGAAAAAAGGGTGCAGAGGCGAGAGATATATTCACATACAAAAACAGTTAAAAACTCTTTTAGGGGTTGAAGATGCTCTTGTTGTGAACAATAACGCTTCAGCTGTTTTTCTAATCTTAAATACCTTTGCATATGCAAAAGAGAGTGTAGTCTCAAGAGGTGAACTTGTTGAAATTGGTGGGAGTTTTAGGGTTCCTGATGTTATGGCTAGAAGTGGAACAAAGCTTGTAGAAGTTGGAACAACAAATAAAACAAAGTTAAATGATTATAAAAACGCCATCAATGAAGAAAGTGCAATGCTTATGAAAGTTCATAAATCAAACTTTAGCATTGAGGGCTTTAATGAAGAGGTGGAAATGAGCGAGCTAAGTAAGCTTGCTTGTGAACATGGGCTTATTGATTATTATGACTTAGGTAGTGGGTATTATGGAAATCTTCCATATAATTTAAGTAAAAATGAACCATCCTTGCAAGAAATACTTAAACACAATCCATCCCTAGTAAGCTTTAGTGGAGATAAACTTTTAGGGGGAGTTCAAGCTGGAATCATAGTTGGAAAAAAAGAACTAATTAAAAAGCTAAAACAAAATCAACTCTTAAGAATGCTTAGAGTTGACAAGATAACTTTAGCCCTTTTAGAAGAGACTATAAGGGCTTACATTAAAGATGAACTTCATCTCATTCCAACTCATTTTTTACTAAATAGAAGTATGGATGAGCTAACAAAAGTGGCAAAAAGATTACAGAAAAAGATTGCAAACTCTTCCATTATTGAGTCAAAAACATATGTTGGTGGCGGGACACTTCCAAATAGATCCATCCCAACTATAGCCTTAAAAATCAAAGGAAATGCGAAAATTTTGGAGGAGAGTTTTAGAAAAAATGGAGTTATTGGAAGGATTGAAAATGACTCATTTTTGCTTGATCTTAGGGCGCTTTTGCCTGAATTTGAAAATGATTTGATTAAATACTCTAAAAAGGTACTTGGATGAAACAACTCGTAATTGGAACTGCTGGCCATGTAGATCATGGTAAAACTGCGTTAATAGAAGCTCTTACAGGATTTAAAGGAGATGAAACAGAAGAAGAAAGAAGACGCCAAATTACAATTGAACTTAGTTTTTCAAACCTTAAAGAGGAGAATACAAATATAGCTTTCATAGATGTTCCAGGTCACGAAAAATTGGTTAAAACTATGATTTCTGGAGCTTTTGGATTTGACGCAGCGCTTGTGGCAATAGACGCTAATGAAGGGATGATGCCCCAAACAAAAGAACATCTTCAAATCTTGGATTTACTTCATGTAAAACATATTATCATTGCACTTACAAAATCAGACTTAGCAGATAAAAATAGTGTGCAAAATCAAATATCTCAAATAGAAAAAGAGTTTGAAAAGTACCCAAATTTAACCATTAAACACATTTTGCCCACCTCTATTTATGATAAAGATAGCATTTTACTTTTAAAGCAAAAACTACTTGCGCTTCCAACCATAGATAGAGCCGACAGAGGAGTCTTTAGGTACTATGTTGATAGATCTTTCTCTCTAAAAGGCATTGGAACTGTGGTTACTGGAACAGTTTTAGAAGGAGAGCTTGAACTTGGTAAAAAGACTTGGATTTGTGAATTAGCTAAAGAGGCAGTAGTTAGAAACATACAAGTTCATGGGGTTGATGAACAGGTTGCAAAAATTGGTGAAAGAGCAGCAGTAAATTTAGGAAACATATCTCATCACTCCATAAAAAAGGGAACTCTATTAACCCAAAAAGGGTATGTAAGAGGCTTTAGGGTTGCAGATGTTTGGGTGGAGAGCTTAAGTGGGTTTAAGCTTCCTCACAATACAAAAGTTATGTTTCATGCGGGTGCAAAGCAGGTTGAAGCTACTTTTTTACACTATGAGGGTGAAGCTCCTTTAGAGAGAGGTTTTTCAAAAGTTATCTTTAATGAAGAGCTATTTTTAACCTTTGATGAACCATTTATTGTCTCATTAAGTGGGCATACAATTGCAGGTGGAAGAGTAGTTAATGCGATAAATGATCCAATTAAAAAAAGAGACAAACTGCCTCTTTTAGAAGCGCTTTATCATAAAGATTTTCAAGCTTCATTTACTATTTTAAGCAATATACATAAAAAAGGTTTTGGACTAATCTCAGCCTATCAGCGCTTTGGTCTCTCTCATAATGATGCCTTAAGTATTGCAAATAGCATGCAAGAAAATCTTTTTATTGATGAGAAAAACTTAGTTATATATCCATATAGCGCCATAGATACGCTAAAAAAATTGATTGTATCAATTTATGAAAAAAACAGATACGCCCTACTCTCAGCAACCTCCATCGCCATAAAACTAAAGTGGGCAAGTGCAGGATTAGCTCAAAAAGCACTTGAAGGGCTTGAGGAAGAGGGGTTTATAGGGGAAAAAGATGGAGTGTGGGTGAAAAATGGAGTGGACATTGAAGATATTGACTCTCATGTACAAGGCAAAATTTATGCCATTTTAAAAGAGTCAAATGATGCTCCTGATGCACCTTATAATATATATGATAGTTTAGACATAGATAGAAAAACAGGAGATGATGCCTTAAAAAAACTAACTACTTCAAGAAAAGTAGTAAGGCTTGCTCACAATCTTTTTGTAACTACTGAAGCTTTAACTTCCATTGTTACAAAATTAAGAGAAATTATAAAAACAAGTGGATTTGTAGATGTAAAAAACAGCAAAGAACATTTTGGGCTTACAAGAAAATATTTAATCGCTTATCTTGATTATTTAGATAATTTTGATGATATAGTTAAAGATGGGATGAGAAGAAGGCTTAAATAGCCTCTTTCTCCCTAACTTTTAATGCTTCATAAATGTTTTGGGAGATTGTATTTGTATATCTTAAAATATCCTCTTCAAGCAAATCTTGTCCGTACATATAAGCAATCCCAGACAAATAACCCATAAAAAGACCAAAAACTCCAAAAAAATCTTGATTTCTAAGCTCTCTTTTTAAAACTGACTCTTCATAAAAAGCATGCAAAGATTTAACAACTTTTGAATCCGAAAAGCTCTTTTTTCCTTTAAAAATCTCTTTACTAGCAACTGTAACTTTGATAAAAAAGTTTATATGCTCAGGTGAATGTTTTGCAAAATTTAAAAAAATATTTACTATGTGCCAAATCTTCTCTTTTGAGTGAAGAGGCATTGCGTTTATTTTGTCTATCTCATCTGAAATAGTTTTTGAAGAGTAAAGCAGTGTCTCATAAGCAAGCTCTTCTTTTGAATCAAAATATCTATATATATTCCCAGGGCTCATGTCTAGCTCTTTAGCAAGCTCTGGCATAGTTGTAGCGTAGTACCCTTTTTTGGAAAAAATATTTAGAGCACTCTTTAAAATCAACTCTTTTTTGTTGGCTATCTTATTCAAGCTTTCCCTTTATCTTAAAAATTCACCACTTTTAAATTGCTACAAAGTTTATTATATCTAAGCATTACTAAAATGGGATTGCTTGATTAAATCTTAAATTATAGTTTATTTATGCTATCCCTATTTAAGCGCTTACATTGTAAAATGGAAAATGAAAAATTTATAAAAGGAGATTTTATGTCATTTACTTTACCAAACTTACCGTATGACTTAAAGGCACTTGAGCCGCACATTAGTTCTGAAACACTTAGTTTTCATCATGGAAAACACCATCAAGCTTATGTCACAAACTTAAACAATCTCATAAAAGGTACTAATTTAGAAAATAGTTCACTTGAAGAGATCATTAAAGCTACAGCAAATGATTCTGAAAAAGTTGGGGTTTTTAACAATGCTGCACAAGTTTGGAACCATACTTTTTATTGGAATTCAATGAGAGCAGGTGGTGGCGGAAAGCCCTCTGGTGCAATTGCTACAAAAATTGATGAAGACTTTGGTGGATATGATGCGTTTAAAGATGCGTTTAAAACAGCCGCTGCAACGCAATTTGGAAGCGGTTGGGCTTGGCTTATTTTAGAAGATGGGAAGTTAAAAATTACTAAAACATCAAATGCAGATACACCTCTAGCTCACAATCAAAAAGCTCTTTTAACTGTCGATGTTTGGGAGCATGCGTACTATATTGATTATCAAAACAGAAGACCAGACTATTTAGATATATTTTTAAATAGCTTAGTAAATTGGGATTTTGTAAATGAGAATTTAAACAGTTAAAAACTTAAGCGGATTTTCCGCTTAAGCCTTCTTCAAAAACTCTGTTTTTAAAACAACGGTACTCTTACCAACTCTACACTCAACCTCTTTAACATTGCTAGTAAGTTTAATATTTTTGATAGTTTCGCCTCTTTTTAAAGTCTTTGGCATACCTTTAACTTTTAAATCTTTAACAGTTATTACACTATCTCCATCTTGTAAAATATTTCCATTACTATCTCTTGTTTCCATCTCTATCCTTTCTTTGAAATGCCCTATTATAGCCTATTTTTCAAAAAGGATTTTTCCAAAGCGCCCACTCCACCATCCAAAAACTAAAAACCAAAAGATCACTGCAAGCACAATTGCATGAAGATAAAATCCATTAAAAACATCAGCACATATTCTAATTAGTGTCATCACTTGAATGAGATAGAAGATGATAGCTGTATATTTATCTGCAACTGGTTCTCTTCCAGAGTGTCCTAGTAAAACTCTAGTTCCAAATCCAATTAAAACAGTAGTAAAATACCCAAGCGCTAAGGCATGCAAAGGAGCATCTCCTAAGTGAAAACTTGAGCCAAATAGCTTTAAAAAACCATCTATAACAAATAGTAAAAACCCAACGCTACTCCACCAAATGGATAAAAAAAGCACCCAAAGAATTGCGGGTGAGCCTTTAAAAGGAAGTCTCCATTTAACTAGCTCATAAGTTATTGTTATAAAAATAACTAAATCAGCTAATAAACTATTAAATCCAAATTCTAAAAGTAAAACTTTTGCTATTAGTGCAAAAAATAGAATATGGAGAAAATATTTACTCTTTTTCATTATGTAATTTTGCATTACATTTGCAGCGAAAAATGGGATCATTTTTTGAGAAACTGTCATTACTACAAAAAATAGATATAGATAAAATGTGACTCCAGTGGCTAAGATTTCAAAATTGTAAAAGTTAGATAGTATTAGTAAAATCTGCCCAAAAAGTCCAAATCCAAATGAGATAAGAAGCCAAGTGGTATCAGTTTTATTCTCCACCTTGCTTTCAAGTTGAATCTTTACAAGCTCCCAAAATAGCTTCACGTAACTAATAAAAATTAAAACAAAAGCAACCCATAAAAATATATTTGATGAAAATGCAGCTATAAACAGAGATAAAGCCCCAATATTTATCCCAATTCCTGCCAAAAGATATGAACTTTTTGGAGGATTTGGCCTAGCTAAATATCTTGGAAAAACGGTTAGTAAAAATCCTACAAAAAACTGCGTAAAAGCACCAAATGACATCCCATAAACATGATAAAAAATTGTTGAAATATTTAGCGAAGCACTAAAACCATATTGAAATAAAAGTAGGGCAATTAAAAATAGAGTTTGAACAATGCCCCCAAAGAAAAAGAGTCTATGGGGCATTGCAACTAGATTTTCTAGCGGTGTAGGCTCTGGCGCCTTTGGAGGTGTTAAACTACTGACAAAAACCACAGCAGCTAGCTCCCTCTTTTGTTGCAGCAGTAGCTTTTTCTAAAACTTCATCATAGTTTGGCTCATCTGTAATCTCAGGAACTATCTGCTTATAAACAACTCTTCCATCTTTACTTACTATAAAAATTGCTCTAGCACAAAGTCCTTCTAGTGGGCCCTCTGAAATTAAAACTCCATATGATTTAGCAAATGATTTATCTTTAAAATCACTCACAAATTGTAAATTTTCAATTCCCTCAGTTGAGCAAAATCTTGCCCCTGCAAAAGGAAGATCCATTGAAACTAAAATGCCCTCAACTCCCTCGATTTGGGCAAGTTTCTCATTAAAAACTCTTGACTCTTTAGCACAAACTGGAGTATCAAATGAAGGAACTGAGAGTATAACTTGAATTCTATTTCCCTCTCCTCCAACTGTAATTTGCTCCAAATGAGGATTTGGCAAAGTTAAAAGTGGAGCAGGATCTCCTAATTCAAGATAGTTTCCACCAAGTTTTACTTTTTCGCCTTTTAAGGCAGTATAATCAGCTTTTTCTGTAAACACCATGCTACATTCCTTTAAAAAAATTTAAAGAGTTATTTTATCCGATTTAAGCTTTATTATTCTTGATTTATATCAATAAAAGTTATAATACAAATATTAAATTTTCTCCATTAATGAGCCTAAATTAACCATCCCTTGACAATAAATTTTACTTGTAACTATGCCATTGACACCGCTACTAGCGTACTCTTTGACATTAGAAAGACCTATCCCGCCAGAAGCTAAAATGTATGCTTTTATATTGTTGCTATTTTTATACTCAACTATTTTTTTCAATGTTTCTGGGCCTGCTTTATCAATTTGTAAAAGCTCTACCCCAGCATCAAGCAACTCTTTTGCTTCCTCAAAAGTTTCACTCTCTACTGCTACTCTTTTTTCTGGAGATCTTAACTGTACACCCTTTATGGCTTTTAAAAACTCATTAAAATCTTTATATAAAATCCTATGTTGGGGGAAAAAAAGTATAGTTTCACTAAGCCCTAATCTATGCGGTAAACCACCTCCATCTAAAACTCCTCTCATGCACAAATGCTTAGCAAAAGGGATAGTTTTTCTAGTAGCTAAAAGTTCACAATGTGGATTTACCTCTTTCATTAAAGAAACCATTTTATAAGTTGTAGTAGCTATTTTAGAGCTGTATTCAAGCAGTTTTTGGACACTTCTCCAAATTTGATGAAGCTTTATATACTCTCCTTTTAATTCCAACAAAGTCTCACCTTCATTGGCAATTTCTCTAGAAGCTTTAGCATACACCACTTCAATCCCAAAAAGCTTTGCAATCCTTACTACCTCATCCATTGCTGAGACTATTATCTTCTCTCTAGTATAAATTTTAAATCTTGCCTGGGTTTCTTTTGGATTTTGTAACCAAGTAGTTAAATCGCCATATGGAGAGTCCTCTTTGACAAATTGTGCTAACTCTTCATCACTTATAAAATTCATCCTAACTTCCTTTTTTCTCTATTTTGTAAAAAATTCAAAAATGCAAAAAATAGTAGTGAAGTTACCACTAAAATCATACTAAGCGCCATCGCAAGAGCATGATCACCATCAAAAACGGCGTTATAAATCGCTAATGAAACGGTATCAGTTTTTCCTACTATATTTCCACCAAGCATCAAAGTTATGCCTACTTCTCCTAAAGCCCTTGCTATTGAGACAATAAGAGCGATAAGAAGTGAATATTTCACCCCTGGCAATATCACATACATAAAAGTTCCAATTTTACCATGTCCACTCACATATGAAGCTTCTACTATGGATTTTGGGAAAACTTCTATGGCTGCTTGTAGTGGTTTTACCATTAAAGGCAAGCCTGCAACTACTCCTGCGATGACTAACCCGCTAAATTCAAATATTATTGAAATGTTAAGTTTTGCTAAAAAACTCCCAATCATTCCATTTTTTCCAAGTAGTAAAAGTAGAAAAAATCCAACTGCTATTGGTGGGAAAATAAGAGGTAAAGTCACAATGGCATCAACTATCCATCTACCCCTCCACCGTTTTGAAAGTAGGTATGCTAATGGAGTGCCTATGATTAGAAGAAAAATAGAACAGGTGAAAATAGTTTTTAAACTAAGCAAAAATGGGGGTGCAATCTCCCCCCAACTAAAAGCCATCTTTATAAACCATATTTTTCTAAAATCTCTTTAGCAGTTTCTGAGCTTACAAACTCTAAAAACGCTTCACACTCTTTTTTACATCCATCTAGCTTTCCTGCGGTTATAATAATTGGCGAATAAAGCGCTTCATCAATGGCTATATACCCACCAATTTTATCTTTATGAGCTAGCGCATCAGTTAAATTTATGAAGCCTGCTTCAACCTCTTTTGTCAAAATGTAAGATGTTGCTTGTGGAACAGTAGAAACCTCTACTATCTTCTCATTTAACTTATCTTTTAAACCACTATTTTGTAAAATTTCACTTGCAGCTATGCCGTATATTCCCTTTTTTGAATCTGGTATAGTGATTTTTACAATCTCTTTTTTAGTTAAATCTTCAATTGATTCAACTTTTACTCCTTTAGCATATGCTAAAACTGCCTTGCCTTTACCTATGTCTATAAATGAGTTAAAACTTAATTCGCTTTTTTTCTCTAAATATGATTTATCGCCTATCATAAGTGCTAAATCAGCACTTTTAACCTGTGCTTCAACTTGTTTCATATTGCCAAAAACTGCTTCAATCTCATATCCACTCTCTTTTTGGAAAGCTCCTACTATCTCTAAAATCGGTTTTTTGTACCCAGCCCCAGCTCCTAGTCTAAAATCAGCTGAAAAAAGGGATGATACAATAAAAATAAAAAACAAAACTACTCTCATAACTTCTCCTAATGTTTTATAATTGGTGCAAAAGCTTTGGTGCTAACTCTAACTCTTTGCCCTACTTTTAGGCTTTGCGCTTCAACTGAGCTTAAAACCACCTCAACTAACTGCTGCCCTATACTAACAATGGCCACATAAATCACATCCATTTTCACAATGTCTAAAAGCTCTCCTTCAAATGAGAATTTTTGAGAACCACTTGTTTTAAGCAAAATATCTTTTGGCACTCCATCAGCAATAGTCTCTCCATTTTCAAGAACTATGACTCTGTTTGCTAGCCTATACATTTCACTAGGATCATGACTTACCATGATAGTTGTTGTTCCAAAAGAGTTGTGAAGCTCAAAAATTTCTTGCTGAAGCTTACCTCTCATAGCTGGATTTAAAGCAGAGAGCGGCTCATCCATTAATAGCAGTTTTGGGCTATTCATCATAGCTCTACAAAGACTAACTCTTTGTTGCTGACCTCCACTTAAGCTTGCTGGATACCTATCTTTCATATTGGTAAGTTCAGTCATATCTAAAAGTTTTTTTGCAAGAGTTTGATCTTTTTTTACATATAAAAGATTCTCTTCCACACTCATATTTGGAAAGAGTGCATAGTCTTGAAAAACAAAGCCTATTTCTCTTTTTTGAGGTGGTAAAAATATCTTTTTATCGTGCCAACACTCCCCATCTACATAGATTTCACCCTTAGCCTTAGTAAGTCCAGCTAAGATTCTAAGAAGAGTTGTTTTTCCACTTCCACTCTCGCCTGAAAGGGCAACAAAACTTCCTTTTTCTATGGTTAAATCTACATTTAAATCCATCTTTCCATTTGCACCATGGAGTGGTTTTTTTATATTTATCTTAATCATAATGCCCCTCCAATGCTATGGATCTTCTCTTTTTTATTGAAAACATAAACTGCTAAAAGAACTAGAAAACTTAAAAAAAGAAGTATGGCGCTATATATATGAGCACTCCTATAATCAAGCAACTCCACAAACTCATAAATGGCAACTGAGGCAACTTTTGTCTCTCCTAAAATGCTGCCGCCTATCATTAAAACTACACCAAACTCACCAACAGTGTGTGCAAAGGTAATGATGATGGCAGTTATGAGTGCTGGTTTTATATTTGGCAAAGCCACTCTAAGTAAGGTTTGAAAGTTACTTTTTCCGCTTAAGTATGATGCTTCAAGCATGTTTTTGTTTAATGATTGAAATCCACTTTGCAAAGGTTGAACCATGAATGGAAGTGAGTAGATACAGCTAGCTATCACAAGGCCAGTAAAATTAAACACAAGTCTAATTCCAAAATACTCTTGCAAAAAACTCCCAAGAGCTGAATTGTGAGAAAGTCCCCATAAAAGATAAAACCCTAAAACTGAGGGTGGCAGCACGATTGGCAAGGCTGTAACTGCTTCAAGAACTGGTTTAAATTTTGATTTTGTGTTTGCTAAAAACCAAGCAAAAGGGAGCGAAAAGATAAATAGAAAAAAAGTAGTGATAGCAGCAAGCTTAAATGAGATATAAAATGGACTCCACTCTAAATTTAAGATAATATCAATCATTTAATACCTCATAAATAGCAACTTCGCTAGCTCTAATATAGACTTTTACCCTATCATTTTCTTTGAGATTTAATCTTTTAAATGCACCTACAGTCATGATGGATTCTACTGAGCCTGCATGAGTGTGTAAAAGAATACTACAAAGAATTTTACCTCTTGTAATGTTTTCTACCACCGCATCTATCTCATTTGAAAAGCTGATGGTTTGGGGTACGTTGACCCCAATACTCACGCTAGTTGACTTAAACCCAATCTTTACCATATCTCCAATATCTACATTTGGAAGCTCTAATCCCATCATCCAAAATGTAGTTTTGCCAGCTACATCAAAACTAATAACATGCAAACTTTGCTCATTTTTTATGCTTTTTATTTTGGCAACAAAACTATTCATGGCAGAAGGTATCCATACTCTTTCATAATTTTTTTAGCTTCATTGCTAAAAATGAAATCATAAAAAGACTC
>Ga0265295_1005372_pt1 | contig 16348 bp, 14 predicted proteins | sample Munlansysbiofilm_FD_192503 | JGI IMG/M metagenome (GOLD analysis project Ga0265295, IMG submission 192503) | Leachate microbial communities from a municipal landfill in Southern Ontario, Canada - Methane capture system biofilm | ecosystem: Engineered > Solid waste > Landfill > Unclassified ... | reverse complement strand
AAGCTCCATTACGAAAACCTGTTTAGGACGGGACACAACCCCATTAGTTATCGTCACGATGCGGTTACCTTGTGGTTACAAAAGTAACGGCAAGGTAACCGCATCGTGAGGACAATTAATGAGCTGGATGCGATATTGAACTGACAAACTTCATGTTTGGCAACGGCATCCTTACTCTTTAGGTTTTATTTGAAACCAGCAAGGGCTTAAGCTAGAATTATGAGACTGGTGGCACAGATCAAGCTTTGTATTCAGTTTGAGATTCTGCTCTTGTGATCACACATTTTCCCGATAGTGGAATGGATATTGCACATAGTTTTCGCAAGCAGAATTGCGTCTTGAATAAGTGGCAGTTAGGCTTGAATAGCGCATTTAATAAGCATGAGGAATAGATGACAGTATTGATCATTGCGACACTGCTTCTGATCCTGCATTGGATTCTGGAGTATCGCAGACACAGCCGGAATGTGGCCGCAATTCCCATCCGCATTCACGTAAACGGCACGAGGGGAAAATCAAGTGTGACCCGGTTAATAGCCGCTGGCCTTCGGGCTGGGGGCAAAAGAACTATTGCCAAAATCACAGGCACATTGCCGAGAGTTGTGTTGCCCGATGGTCGTGAATCCGCGATTATCCGGCTGCAAGGAGCAAACATCATTGAGCAGAAATATATCTTCCGCTATGCCGCGGGGGAAAAACCCGATGCAATGGTGGTTGAGTGCATGGCAGTGAACCCCGTATTTCAATGGATCACGGAACGGAAGTTTGTGAAAAGCACCATATCCGTGATCACAAATTGCCGTCCTGATCATCTGGATCTGATGGGCAGCACAGTGCAAAGCGTAACCATGAGCCTGGCAAATACGATCCCGGTTGGTGGAGTATGCTATACTGCAGAAACGCACATGTTTGGCATTTTGAAAAAGGTTGCTGACCATCGTAAGTGCAAGATTCACAAGATTGTACCTACGGATGTGACAGATGAGGAAATGGGGAAGTTTCATCACATTGAACACAAGGACAACGTTCAACTGGCGCTTGCGGTATGTGCAGAAGTAGGTATTCCCCGGGAAATTGCCTTGAAAGGAATGCAAGAAGCTCACCCGGATCCTGGGGCATTGAAGAAATATCACGTGGAAGACCGTGGCAAAGTAATTCAGTTTTACAACGTGTTTGCTGCCAATGATCCCGAATCCACGGTGTATATCATCAATATGGTTACAGGACACTTGAAGGGAGTGGAAAAGATCATCATTTTGAACTCCAGGGCAGACCGCCTGTTTCGCTCCCAGCAATTAATAGATTCCCTCAAGGATGTACACTATAGTTATCTGCTACTCACGGGTGAGATTCCTGACAAGGTGGAAGCCTATGCTCTTGCCAATGGAGTTCCCCGTGACCGCCTGTTTGCCTTGGGGCAACCCCTCACTGAAAAGATCTATCAGAAGGTATGGGATCTTACCAAGCAGGAATCTCATGTCTTAGGCATCGGGAATATTGCTGGTCAGGTTAAGTACGGTGCCCAGATTGTAGCCCATTTTAAACATAAAATACCTAAAGCGAATAAAGGAGCTGGTCGTGGTTGATGCAGTAGTTCAAGCCGCAGTAGGAATCGGCGTAATAATTAGTTTGGTATTCTCCGAATTGCTTGGTGCGTCCGCGGGGGGAATTGTAGTTCCCGGATACATCGCGCTATATTTGGATAGGCCAATGCAGATATTGGGCACACTGATCATCAGTTTGCTCACATGGGGTTTCATTCGCCTCATCAGTCAGTTTACCCTCTTGTTTGGTAAACGCCGTATGGTGCTTTCCATCCTGATCGGATTCATCCTGGGCTGGGCTTCTCGCCTGCTAGTGTTTCATGAGATCACCATTCACCAGTTACAAATGCAATCCATTGGATACATAGTTCCCGGCTTGATCGCAAACTGGTTTGAGCGCCAGGGATTTTGGAAAACCGTATCCACAATCACGATTGCAGCAGTACTGGTGCGACTGGTGTTAATGGTTTTATTCGGCGGGGAGGTTTAAGATGATGTATCGTCCAAACCTGAAATCGGGACTCAGCTTGATTCTGCTAAGCATACTGGCGGTTATATTATACTTGATCGCCTCCAACAGCTATGTGGAAATAAAGGGCAGCAATCATGACGAGAAATTAGCTGCAGCACAACTGATGCAGAGTTACCTGGATGCCATCAAGGAAGAAATCGTTGAGCGTGGCATCGAGATTGACCCCATCAATGACCCCTATCAGTCCGGACTGATCGGGCATCGTCTTTCCTCGATTACGACAGATCGCGGTCTGCTCTCTGAAAAACAGGCAGCAATCAATCCCAATATTGCAGCAATATTTGTGGATGAGCTTAGCCGGGCCAAAAAGGGTGATAAGATTGCCATAGGCATCACAGGTAGCAACCCAGCGGTGAATCTTGCCCTATATGCGGCACTAAGCGTTCTGGAGCTTGATCCTCAGATCATTGTGTCGCTTTCCTCAGCTTCTTATGGTGCAAACCGTGAAGAACTAACCTGGCTGGATATAGAGAGCATTCTCAAAGAAAAGGGTCTGCTGAAGTTTGGCAGCCGATATTCTTCCATCGGAGGAAGTGAAGATCTTGGAGTGGGTTTATCGGACAATGGTATCGCCATGCTACGCAGTGCCATAGAACGTAATGGAGTTGCCCTGCTATCCGGTAAGGATCTGGAAGATAATGTAAACTTACGGATGGCTGCATATTCTGAGCTCCTGGAGGGGAAAGACCGATATCGGATGTTTGTAAACATCGGTGGAGGCCTGGCAAACGTAGGCAGTGGTCCAAACGCCCGTCTGATTCCAGAAGGACTAAACACGAAGCTGGCCGAGCGTAACTTTGAAAAAGAAGGCGTGATGATGAAGATGGCCAAAAACAACGTGCCAGTGCTTCATGTACTTCGAATCCTGCGTTGGGCCCGGGACTACAATCTGAATCTGTCGCTGGATCACAAGCCCATTCCCGGAGAAGGCACTGTGTTCAGCTCCACCATCCACAACGTGACAATAGCCATAATCTGCCTGGTTATCTTGCTGATGGCCATCATTGCGGTGGTTATCTTTGACCGGCATGATCGCAGATTTATGGCAAACATCGTTGATCCTGATGAAGAGCTGTGATAGGGAGGTAAACCACATAATGAAGAAACAGATAGTAATCATATTCGCCATCCTTTTGATGGCAGGCAACGTAATTGCTCAAACTGTGCGTACTCGGATTATGAGCTTCGAGAATCCCGGCAATCGCCGCATCCTTAAAACCGAAGACTACAGTCACTGGTATTACCGCAGCCTTCCTGAGAGAACCATGCGTCTGAACGTTGAAGGAGTGGAAAGAATTCAGATGCGCAGCTTTGGCATCGAAGCCTTGCGTAACCCCCAGTTTCATGTGTTGATTGGCCAGGATAAGTATAGTTATGATCTGAAACTGAATCATCGTTTGGAAGGCTATTACATGTATGAGACAGTGGAGTTTGACATACCGGAAAACACAAGGAGCATAGAGATTCTGTGTTACCCCCGCAGCATCTATATGCGTGCATTCCAGATGATAACCATTCAACCCAAGCCCAAAAAGGTGGTTATCCCAAACATGGAATTGAAAGCTCATGCTGGGATGATCGATGTCGCCCACAACTCAACAAGTAGTGAATACTATACTTTCAACTCCACTCAATCGTTGAAGTTCAAATTGAACAATGGACGGGATGGTATTGTGTATGTCAGAGCAAGGCTTACAGACCGCAGTCTGCCAAAATTTGCCCTCTACAAGGATGGCGAAAAAGTGGAAAGCTTCGAGTTCAGTCTCTCCCGCAGTGCAAAGTTCAAAGCAACTGGTGTGCGTTATCTGACCATTGGGAAAAAGCTGGATTTACCACTTAATGACAGTAGTTCTGAATATGAACTGAAAGCCGAGAGTGATCACTTGTTCATGGCTCGTCCCTTAATACTCAAGAAATAGGTGCCCCTTATGCTAAATACTGAAAACCTGGATATGGATAAGAACCGGGAGATCTATCCAGATCCCATGCAAGAACCCAAACAAACGGATGAAAAACGCGTTCGTACCCCGCGCGGACTTACCCGGCGCAAGAACTTCCGCCCGATAATTTTGTGCTTTGCCTTCTGCCTTTTTGCCCTTACTAATCTGAGTGCCAATCTGGAAGGTGAAATAAGTTTGGGCTTGGGCTATAGCGACAATGTATTCCAGCTTTCGGACTATGATTTTCAACGCTTTGATGATGAACATCCAAATCTGGATTATGTAGAGACAACAGATGATTTGACCATGTCCATGCGTATAGATCTGGCTTATCCGTTGCATTACCGCTGGTGGAAGTTTACTCCCTCAGTGACTGGCACTATCAGTCAGAATATCAGTAACACAGATAAACAGCGTCAGGACGCCATCCTGCGCTTCAGGATTGATAGACACTACTGGAGCTTCACAAGTCTTTATGGGTATTATCCTTATATCTACTATCGACATTTTAACGATAGTGATGGCAGCGATGAATTGGAAAAATATGCCTATGAACGTAATCTTTACCGCACAGAACTAGTGCTTCGTCCCCATAAAAATGTGACTGCATTTGGCAATATCCGGTATGAAGAGCTGTATTACAACAAGTATTTCACTGAAGCCGATGGTGATATTCTGACTACAGAGCTTGGTGCCCGTTATAGCTTCCCCAGCTTTTCCCTGCAGGGTTCATATAGCTATAAGGATTATCAAGCCGAGGGCTGGAAAGATCTTCAGGCCAATGATGGCAGCTATCAAAGCAACGTCTTTCGAGGCGTTTTGCGCCTTAAAGCGATGCCCATCAATGGTGAAAGCACCAGAAAAAACAGTTGGCAGCCATATCTGGAACTCAGCCGGGAGGATCGATTCTATCAGGCAAATGACTCCTGGTATGGAGGCAGAGAATACAATAGCACAAACACTAAAGCAGGTGTGAATGTGAAACTGAGTCCCAAATGGAATTTATCCCTTGACTACTTACATATCTTCAGGAATGTAGATTCACCTAATGGGAGTGTGTTGCGTTTGAAGGAATTCAGCGAGAACAGGCTCTCAGCAACTGTGAAATACAAATTTTGAGATATGAGAGGTCGCCATGCAGTTTCGCAAAGAAGACAGCAAGAAGAAGATAAAAGAGTTTCTTGACCTGGTGGAAAACCACAAGGTAGAGATCCGACATTACAAGAATCCCGTCTTGGTTTGGGCAGTCCAGGAAGGAGTATGCCACTATTCGTTTTGGGAAGAAGAGACTCTCGATCGCTTTGGCTTACAAAACGTGGATGGCTGGGATTTTGAGGAAGACCTGCTGTTTTGCCCGGATTGGATCGCAGAAGACGATGATGAAGATGATTTTGATGATGATGAGGATGACGAGGATCTCTGTTCTTTTTGCGAAAAGATAGTTAAGTGAAGATTTCCATCTTGGGCGGTGGAGGCTGGGGCCTTGCATTATCAAAGCTTCTTGCCGAAAATGGGCATGAACTAAAGGTGTGGGAATTCAATCCCATAAATTATGCCCTGTTAAAACAGGAGCATGGCAATCCCTTGCTATTGAAGGGGATTCAACTGCCAGATACGGTGAGTTTTACCAATACATTCGAGGAACTGGCAGACAGCCCCAGCCAGATCATTCTGCTTGCTACACCCTCTCAGTTTATCCGCAAAACTCTGCAAAGTATTCCCAGTGAATTGTTCAGACGCATCTTTCACTATCCTGAGTTGAAGGCAATCGTGAACGTAGCCAAAGGGATTGAAGAAAACAGCCTCAAAACCATTGATCAAATCCTGATTGAAGAGTTGCCATTGGAAGTGCAAGGAAAGATTTGCGCACTCTCAGGACCCAGTCACGCTGAAGAAGTGGCTCGAGGCCTTCCAACTACTGTGGTGATCGCAGGATCAGATGAAGAACTTTTGATATGGCTTCAGGATGTCTTTTCCAACGAATATTTCAGGGTATATCGTAGCCCTGATCTGATTGGAGTGGAGATCGGCGGAGCAATCAAGAATATCATCGCAATAGCTGCCGGAATCGTGGCTGGATTAGGTTATGGCGACAATACTATGGGCGCTCTGTTAACCAGGGGGATTGTGGAGATTGGTAGGTTTGGTGCAGCCATGGGAGCTTTACCGGAGACATTTATGGGACTTTCAGGAATGGGGGATTTGATCACCACTGCCACAAGCCCCCACAGCCGGAATCGCTATGTGGGCTATGAGATTGGCTCGGGAAAGAAGCTGAATGAGATCATCAAGGGCATGAATATGGTTGCCGAAGGCGTAGCTACTACTCGCAGCGTGCATTTCCTGGCAAAAGAGATTGGAGTCGAGATGCCCATTGTGGATCAGGTATATCGAGTTCTCTTCGAGGATAAGAATCCCAGGGAAGCTATGCGGGATCTTATGTTAAGAGATTTGAAAGCAGAGTGAACTTCGATCTTTCCTCATTCCCGATTGCATAAATATCATTTCCGTTCATTGGACTGATCTCTTTCCATATAAACCCTGATAAGGCCGTGGAGTTTGCATAAAAGCCCATCGATAGTCGACACGTCTCGTGTCGAACGAGCCCGCAGGACGAGAAAAGTAAGTGGCTGCACTGCTACTACAGACGAGACGTGTGCAATCCTTACTACCCCGGTTTTCATTGTCGGTGGCGAAGACTGCTTTTTGTAAAGTTCATTTATGTAGTCAACATGTCATCCAATAATTACCGGTCTTTAGGTAATCATGGAATATTCTTTCTCTGCTTGACGAAAACACAGCCCTTTTGAGAAGATAGATCATCCGGAACAAACGTTAAAGCAGGTTCTGCCCTGAATCTGTAACGCTGGATATCTGCCTGCTCAATCAAGGAAAACTTTGTCCCTGCCATTAGCTTCGAGTACCCATTTATGATGCCGGAATTGTATCAAAGCACATTGAACGACGATGTTTGCAGAATCTTTGGGCGGAAGGCATTCCGACCTAACTTTTTTGTAGTTCCAGTGATTATGAATACCTACAGCATTGGATCAGGATAACTCCGCGTTTGGCATCTCTTCTTTATCTTGACAAATTCCAAGCTTTGAAATATCAAGATCCGAAAGCTAAAGAGAGTTATTATGCCGCGATGGGAGATCACAGTTTACGGTCGCGTCCAAGGCGTGGGATTTCGCTATTTTGTGAAACACTGTGCTGAGAGAATGGGCGTGTACGGTTTTGTTCGAAACCTCTCAAATGGCACGGTTTACGTCCATGCCGAAGCGGAGGATAGCGCCTTGGAGAGCTTTTGCCAGCTTTTACAGCAGGGTAACTCATATTCCCGGGTGGAGAAGTTGAGCATTGATAAACTGGATTCCATACTGAAATATCATGATTTTGAAATTAGATAGAATGCGCTCTCTTGTGTTGTTGTTGGCATTAGTGTTACCGCTGATAGCCTTTGCTCAGGATGTGACGCATACAGTCAAACGAGGTGACACCCTGTATGCCCTCAGCCGCAGGTATGGGGTAAGTGTGCAGCAAATTCAGACATTGAACAATCTTAGCGGGTCTTCCCTATCCATCGGACAAAAGCTGCTCATCAAAAAATCACCACCTGCCAGTGAAACAGCAATTAGTGCACCAGCCCAGATTCCCCAGATCAGCCCCAGTTCTGATGCATATTACACTATCAAGCGCGGTGATAATCTGTTTAGAATCGCCCAGAGTCACCAGATCAGCCTTCCTGATTTACTTACTTGGAACAACTTTGAGAGCGCTGAAGTGCAGATCTTCCCCGGACAAAAGATACTGGTGAAGAATCCAGAAACAATTGAGTCCAGCACCGGATCAGAAACAACAGCAGAGGATGCTAATCGCCTGAGCATCAGTACTGCGGCAGATCCAGACACAGTAGTAATCGAAAAAGTATATATTGTGCAACCCAAAGACACTCTTTTCAAGATCGCCAGAGAAAACAACATCAGTGTTGAAGAGCTTCGCCGCATCAACAACCTCAGCTCCAGTGACATCAAGGTTGGCCAGAAGCTATATCTGGCAGGCAGCCCCAAACCCCCTGGCAGCCAAGCTCTGCGCCCATCTATCACCGAAGAGGAACTGATGAAAATGGATAAGATTCGCAGTGATCTGGTCTCACCGGTGGAAGGTCGGGTGCTCTCTGAATATGGGTTACGCAATGGACGGCCCCACAAAGGCATTGATATCGGAGCGAAAACAGGCACCCCAATCCATGCAGTTCTTGATGGAACCGTAGTATATTCCGGAGTTCAGGGAGCCTATGGCAATGTGGTAGTGATTGAGCATCCGGATTTTGTGATGACAGTCTATGCCCACAATGAGAAAAACCTTGTGAGCGTAGGTGATAAGGTTACCAAAGGGCAGCATATCGCCAACGCCGGAGCCACAGGTAACGCATCAGGATCGCATCTTCATTTTGAATATCGCATAAAAGGTAAAGCGATTAATCCGCGCAAGGTTTTGCCGCTTGAATAGGGAGTAATCTATGTACAGAGGACAAAAAAGAGAAAGTGTATTTGCAGACAAGGCATTGCAGAACTATCTTGCGGAGATATCCAAGTATAAAACTCTAAGCAGGGAAGAAGAACATGATCTGGGCATCAGAGCCAGAAATGGCGATGCTGAAGCTATGAACCTTCTGATTCAGGCAAATCTGAAGTTTGTGGTCAAGATAGCAGCCCGATATCAAAATCGAGGACTCTCTTTATCAGAGTTGATAAGTGAAGGCAATATCGGCCTGATCAAAGCCATCGAGAAGTTCGATCCCGATAAGGACATCAAGCTGATCTCCTACGCCATCTGGTGGATTAAGCAGCGGATTATGTTGGCAGTATCGGAGAAATCATCCCTGATCCGGGTACCATTGGGTAAATCCAGCACAGCTCACAGGATTAAAGCCACTCAAGAACGCTACTTTTCGGAAACCGGCAAGGCTGCCAGCACTGAGGAAATTGCTGATAGATTGAATATAACCGAGAAATCCATTGACCTGCTCAAGGAGCAGATACCCGAGACATCTTCCTTTGATGATATAATGGTTTCCAACGATTACCAGACTTTTAGCACTCGTGAAATGATGGAAGACAAAGAGACGCTGGATCCCCAACAACTCTATCAACATGACCGGATCAATAAGCGAATCCACAATGCCATCAGTAAACTTGAAAAAAGAGAAGCCGAGATCATTCGCACCTACTTTGGGCTTAACGATAAACAAGAAAGCAAAAACTTCGCTCAGATTGCAGAAGTGATGGGTCTATCCCGAGAACGGGTACGGCAAATCCAAAAGGAAGCCCTCAAGAAGATCCTGGCAGAAATGAAGCCAGAAGAAGATGCCTTTGTGGATGAGTTTATTGAAAAGTATGAGTATTAAAGGAGCATAAGCCATGATAAAGAACTTTGATGAACTGCTGAAACGCGTAAAAGAAGCCCGCCGCGGCACTGTAGTTATCGCCGCTGCCCACACTCAAAGTGTGCTGGATGCAGCAATCCTTGCCAAGCAGGAAGGTCTTGCAGAGAGCCTCCTGATCGGTGATGAAACTCAAATCAGAGAACTGCTACATAGCATGGCTCCTGAGTTGGTAAACAGCTTTGAAATCATCAATACCGGTCAGGATCTTGTCAAAGCAGCCAAAAGCGCTGTCGCTGCAGTGCGTGAGGGACGTGCAAACCTGATCCTTAAAGGGAAAACGGATACTTCCATGCTTCTGAAAGCAGTTCTGGATAAGGAACATGGCTTGCGTAAAAGTGAAGTTATCTCTGATGTTCTGGCTTATGAACACCCAGACGGAGTGCGTCTGATGAGTGATGGAGGAATCAATATCCTCCCAGGATTATCGGAAAAAATCGCAATCATCAATAACGCAGTGGCTGTGGCTCACGCTATTGGCAATCCCCAACCCAAGGTTGCACTGATCTCCGCCATTGAAGCAGTGAATCCCAAAATGCCCGCGACCATGGATGCGGCTTTACTGGCCAAGATGAATGAACGCGGCCAGATTCCCGGCTGTATCGTTGAAGGCCCCTTGGCTTTTGATAATGCAGTTGATGTCAACGCGGCCAAGCTCAAGGGAATTACAAGCCCAGTCGGTGGCTCTGCGGATGTCTTTATCGTTCCCAATATTGAAGCTGGCAACATCTTTGGCAAGATGCTCACCTATTATTGCAAATACCGGGTTGCGCATGTTGTGATGGGCACTCTGGCTCCGATCCTGATTCCCTCCAGAGCCGATGATGGTGAGACCAAGATGCTTTGTATGGCTTTGGGACTTGCTTGCATGCAATAAATGAATTTCAGGTTGATATGCCTTGGCAAAGATAAGGATGCCTGGTTAAGTGCTGCCATTGATGAATACATCAAGCGCTTACGCCCCTTTTGCAAGCTGGAGATAATCCAGTTATCAGATGTGAGCATTAAAACTACAGGCTCAGCCGAGGTGGTAATCCAGAAGGAAGCCCGGCTGATTGAAGCCCGGCTGGAAGCTGATGATTTTGTGATTTTATTGAATGAGAATGGAGAAGAGAAATCCTCACTGGAGTTTTCTCAATTCCTAAGTAGTATATCTTGTAACAAACGAATTGTATTTGTGATCGGTGGCGTTTATGGCACCAGCGAACAGCTCAAGACCCGTGCCGACAAATGCCTCAGCCTTTCACGCTTGACTTTTACTCATCGTATGGCACGTTTGATATTGATCGAGCAGATTTATCGTGCAATGATGATTTTGGGTGGCCGCAGCTACCATATCTAAAGAGGTGATTATGTCACAATTAGTTACGCTAAGCGTATTCACTGTGCAGTACTCGCTCTGGATCATGGGCCAGGGCATGCTTGGAATATTCATATTTATGGGGATATTCTACGCTTTAATCTATTCACTCGAGAAGATCTTTACTACAAAGAGAGAGAAATGAAACGCACAATCAGTCTTGGCATACTACTGTTAACAGTCGTGTTGCTGCCTGCAAGCATCCGGGTATTGGATAAAAGTGTCAATGAGCTTACTGTAGAATTTCTGCTTGACCGCTATGAACTTCAGGATGTGGGAGATTATATCCGGCTGATGATTCCCGAAGCTAATTACCCAACCTCCAGCGGAGCACCCTCCTTGCCCAGTCTTGAGTTCAAGATTGGCATTCCTCCTGATGGTGATGTAAGCTATACGATTCTGAGTACCAGTCAAAAAGAGCTAACTCTTGACAAAAGAATCCAGCCAGTACCATATTTGGAATCAGGGCAGACCGTCTCGGAATACCGCTATGAGATCGACGAGGCACAGTATAATCGCGCAAATGAGCCTTTGTTAAAGAGTTTGGGAACCTACCTCTTTCGTTCCCACCCCTTCATTCCGATCCTGATTAACCCCGTGGACTACGATGGGCACAACAATCTAAGGCTTACAACATCAGCTTTGATCCGAATCAGCATCAAAGGAAATCTGGAAGCAAAAACACCCGCCCCTCAGGATTCCTTTACCGAAGGCATACTCCAACAGCTTTTAAATGCAGAAGATGCCAGATTTTGGCAAGAACAGAAACGCGTGGTCATCAATCACGCCAATTTCTCTGATTCTCCCTGGTGGTTACGGATTGAAACTGATAAAAAGGGAATGTATCGCATCAATCCCTCCCAGTTAAGCGGCTTTCCCATATCCGAGATTGATCCCCGGAGTTTTCGACTGTTTACCAGTACCGGAAAGCCTATTCCTTTCCAGGCCACCAGCTCTGGTAACGGGTTTCAGGAAGTACCAATCCAGGTAGTTGGTGAAGCAGATGGCAGCTTCGATTCGGGTGATTACATCGTGTTTTATGGTTCAGACCGCACCGGTTGGGATCATAATAACGGGATTCAACAAGTTAACGATTTTCTCTACCACAATCCCTATAGCAACAACTATGTTTATTGGCTCAGCTTTGCCGGCAGTTTCAGTGAAGAACCCAGGCGGATTCAAGAGTATAACACTCCTGTTGTTTATGACCAGGAATACACTACTCATTCAGAGATTGTGCATATTGAGCAGGAAGCCCACCGTCGGGAGCAGACTGGTTATGTTTGGTACATGACTCGGATGTTTGGCAGCAGCACTCTTGATTATAGCTTTGATGTCAACCTCCCCGATCTTGAACCTGGCAGCACCAGTAATCTGCAACTACGCATGCGTCAGGAGGACATTGAATCATCGCAAACTCATAGCATCAGTGTGTGGGTAAATGATGTGCTGATACCTGCAAATGGGAATAATCCCGATGTCCATACCTGGCCCAGCACTTCATTGTTTAACTTCAATAAGCAAAGCTCTGCCTTTGTCCCTGGATCAAACCGGGTCAAGATCAGAGTTTTTCGCAATAACACCCAGAGAAACCTTTTCCTGGATTACTACCGGGTTACATATACCAAACAGCTCAATAAAGGCAACAATCAGTATGCCGTAAACAGCAATTCCTCGCTACCCGGCAGATACATTTTCACAGGGGCATCCGATGGCATCACGGTGTTTCAGGTAACCAATGATTATACTGTAAACATTCTACCACATCAAACCAGTGGTAATGGCTTTTCGTTCAGTAACCCTGAAGGTAGCAATCTCAAGTTCTATATTGCCAAAGCGGATGAGCTCTATAGTCCTGCATCAATCCAAAGGCTTAGTCCTACGGATCTCACTCAGATTGATAGTCCAATCCAGAATCTGATTGTTACACCCGCCGATTTTATGGATCAAGCACAACAACTGGCTCAGATGTATAACCAAAACTGGGGTATCACTTCCAAGATCGCCCTTCAAGAGGATATCATGACTCAGTTCAATGGGGGGCACCCTGATCCAGCCGCAATCCGCCAATATGTACGCTATTTGTTTCATTATGCTCCCGAACCAAAGATCCAATCCCTTACTTTGTTGGGTTTAGGAACATTGGACTGGCGAAACTATTCTGGTGAAGCAGCTTCGCTAAACAAGATTATGATCTATCAAAGCCCGGATTCACTACTCCCCAATGTCTCTGATGATTACTTTGCCATGATCACAACGAATCAATACCCAGAATTGGCAATTGGACGCTATCCGGTATCAAACAGCAGCGAAATCAGCATCATGCTAAGTAATTTCCAAAATTACACGCAGAATCCCAAACCGGGGCTTTGGCGAAACAGCATGGTATTTCTCGCAGATGACTATGTAAACGGAGATACTACCAATGATGATATCCACACCAAGGATATGCAGGAACTTGCTTCGCTAATGAATCCTTCTGTGTATAATGCCAAAATCTTCGCTGAAGAATATGATTATGATCAGTTCTTGAACAAACCCAAGGTGAGGGATGAGCTGTTCAGGCAGATAAATCTGGGTAAGTTGATTTTCTATTATGTGGGGCATGGCTCTTTTGATGCGCTGGGTATGCAGAATTATTTTACCGGAGCAACCGACATGGGACGCTTTCAAAATCCGGATATGCTTCCCTTATTTATTGCCGCTTCCTGTGAAGTATCCTCTTTTGATCACTGGGCATATGAAAGCCTGGGGCAAAAATCCGTATTACTAAACAACCGCGGTGCAATAGCGTCCGTTGGTGCCACTCGAAAAAGCTTCCCAGACCCAAATATGAGATTGATGACCTTTTTCCTCAAGAATATGGTTAACTTCCGTAATCCTGTAGGATATGCTCTGGCAAATGCAAAGTTCCGCCATTCTCAAAGCGAGACCAATGATGAGATGTATGTGATCTTGGGAGATCCGCTATTGCGTATTATTCCCCCTGAACGAGACAGCACCATGATCATGAAAGTGGATGGAGACGATAATGCGCTTACGATTCATTCCCGTCAAATTGCACGTCTGCAAGGATCATTCAGTGATTCAGGACTGAATGGTGAAGCCACTTTATTCGCCTATGATGCTGATCGCGAATATCAGGTGCGCAACGAGAACGTCAGCCAGAAGGGGACACGCATCTTTAATGGCAAGGTAAGCGTCCAGGATTCTGACTTCACCGGCGGTTTCTTTGTTCCTGATGATGTACAAAGTGGAGAAACCGGTTTGGTGGCAGCATATTTCTGGGATGAACAAAACAAAACTGACTATGTATCATACTATCATCCCCTATCAATATCCGATGATGTACTTCCCGGCACTCCGGAGAACGATGGAGCACCGGAAATATCCATATATCTGGGATCTCTGGATTACAGAGAGGGTGATAAAGTTAGCACATCCCCTATGCTGTATGCCAGGATTAAAGATGAAAACGGAATCAATGTGACGGGCAGTGCCGGTCACAATATCATCCTGGTGCTGGACAACTCCCCCCAACCTGTATCCGTTACAGATTACTTCAGCCATGATACAGATTCTTTCACCACAGGAACACTGGTTTATCCCCTCAAAGACCTTTCTGTAGGACCACATACGGTTCAAGTAATAGCTTTTGACAATTTCAACCTGCCCGCGGTGCAGAGCACCAGCTTTATTGCCCAATCCAGCGCAGCCATCTCTTTGGAGAATCTCTTGATTTATCCCAACCCGATCAAAACTGAAGGACAAATCACCTTCCTGATCGATGACAATTCGGATTTGACTGTGGATGTCTTCACGATGAGCGGACGCCGGATTCGCAGGATCGAAACCCATGTACAGCCTGGATTCCAGTCCATCCCCTTTGATGGTAAGGATGATTTTGGAGACCGCCTTGCAAACAACACCTATTTTATCCGTGTCCGGGCCAAAAACGACAATGGGGATACAGTTGAGAAAGTAGAAAAAATGGTAATCTATAAATAAACGGAGAACGCATGAAGCTCTATAATACCAAAACCAGAAGTAAAGAGGATTTCATCCCGTTGCAGGAAGGCCAGCTTAAGCTCTATGCCTGCGGACCAACGGTTTACAATTACTTTCACATTGGCAATGCGCGTGCCTTCATCATCTTCGATGTTGTACGTCGCTACTTTGAGTATCTGGGATATGAAGTTAGCTACGTTCAAAACATCACCGATATCGACGACAAGATCATTGAGCAAGCCATCTCTGAACACAGAGACTTTCACGAGATTGCTGATAAATACGCCACTGCTTTTCTTGAAGATTGTGCCATGCTTGGGATCAAGCCACCAACCCATCAGCCCCGGGCCACCCATGTGATGCCTCAGATCATCGCTCTGATTGACACGCTGGTGCAAAAAGGTCATGCCTATGAAGTTGATGGCGATGTCTATTTTGACACTGCTTCCCTGCCTGAATATGGCAGCCTTTCCGGCAAGCAGATCGAAGATCAGATGACAGGAGCCCGTGTAGCAGAAAACACTCAGAAAAAACATCCAGCGGATTTTACCCTTTGGAAAAAGAGCAAACCTGGAGAACCAGTCTGGCAAAGTCCCTGGGGCGAGGGACGCCCTGGTTGGCACACCGAATGTGTGGTGATGAGTCAGCACTACCTGGGTGAAAGCTTCGATATTCATGGTGGAGGAATTGACCTTGTTTTTCCTCATCACGAAAATGAGAATGCCCAAGCCATGGCCCTCACTGGCAAACCCCTGGCACGATATTGGATGCACAATGGATTTCTCAATATCGAAGGTGAAAAGATGAGTAAGAGCTTGAAGAACTTCTTCACTGCCCGGGATATCCTGGAGGAATATGACGCTGAGGTGATTCGCTTTTTCTTCCTTTCCAAACATTACCGCTCTCCCATCGACTTCACCAGGGAACTGATCGAGGAATCCGGCAAAGCTTTGCAAAACTTCTATAAAGCGCTATCCTCTGTAGATTTCCTCTCCCTGAAGCGTACAGAGATTACTCTTTCTGAGATCCTCGACGTGGAAAAAGGCTTCCGCGATGCCATGGATGACGACTTCAACAGCGCCAAGGCAATCGCCCTGCTCTTTGATCTTGCTCACCGTATCCGTGACGCCAGACAGGAGCAAACCCATCGGGAGGAAGCAGCTCTGATGTTAGTAAAACTGGGCAAAGTCCTGGGCTTTTTCCAAAATCTTCAATCTCGCTTGCAGGACAATATGCCCGATCTCAGTAAGCAACTGATAGATTTGATCTTAGGCTATCGCAAGGAAGCCAGAGCAAACAAGGACTGGGCACTTTCTGATCGGCTTCGGGACGACCTCCTGGCTTTGGGCATTGTAATTAACGACAGCCCAGGTGGTAGCACTTGGGAATTGAGGAACTAATGAAAAAATACAAGGGACTATTCCTGCTCCTGTTCTTGATCGCGATCTTGACCTTAATCTTCTTAAAGGTATTCGTTTGGGGTTTTGGACCTCAACTGGATAAACCCGAAAGCATCGC
>Ga0265295_1005371_pt1 | contig 16351 bp, 17 predicted proteins | sample Munlansysbiofilm_FD_192503 | JGI IMG/M metagenome (GOLD analysis project Ga0265295, IMG submission 192503) | Leachate microbial communities from a municipal landfill in Southern Ontario, Canada - Methane capture system biofilm | ecosystem: Engineered > Solid waste > Landfill > Unclassified ... | reverse complement strand
TATCAAAAACGCCTGCCGTGAAATCTTCTGTCTCACCGACATTTTCCTTCAACACGTTACCACAATTACCACAAACTGCATCATCTGGATCGATACTGGCGTTACATTTTGGACAATACTCTGCCATTGCGCTCACATCCTTTTTATTTTATTCTATCATAAAAACAAGATGTTTTCAAAAGATAATTCAGGAAACAACTTCAATTTTCTTAATAACCTGATCTTCGCGCGGTTTGTCTGATCGATCCCGATCCACAGCAACGATTGCATCCGCTGTTTCAATTCCTGAAATCACCTTGCCAAAAGCCGCATATTGGCCATCTAAAAAGGGCGCATCATCGACCATGATAAAAAACTGGGAACCGGCAGAATCCGGCATCCCCGAACGAGCCATGGATATTACGCCTTTAACATGTTTTAGGTCATTGGCCACACCGTTGCTTGAGAATTCGCCTTTAATCGTATGACCCGGACCGCCCATACCGCTACCCTTTGGGCATCCGCCTTGAATCATAAAACCGGGAATGACCCGATGAAAGATTAGTCCATTATAGAAGCCGTCATTGACCAGGGTTATAAAGTTTTCTACGGTAATCGGAGCAACTTCTGGATATAATTCCACTTCCATCGTCTGGCCATTTGCCATTTCAATTTTTACAATTGGATTTGCTGTTTCTGACATTATTTCCTCCAAATTTTCTGATAATTTTTACTTCAATGTAGTATACACCAAATGAAACGAAATGAAAAGAGGTTCGCCAGAGTCTTAAGTTTTTTGAGAATGGCACTTTTATACAGCGTAGCGATATTCTCCAGTTTGCTGATCCTGATCATAAAAATCGGCATAACTCAGGCCGAAGACATCTTTGTTTTTACCAGAAATATCGATTTTATTTTTGATCAGGTATTGCCAGAATCCGGTACCACCAATATTTCCCTGAATAATGACCCCTTGGACGACCCCATTTTTCAAGACAACTTTTTGATAGTTATGGCGGTCTTCACATATAAAGATCTCGCAGTTTTCTTCAGGTTCCGGGTTGATGTTTCCGAGTGACAAGGTGGTGAGGCCAAAGAAATTGACGGTATTCTTAAGGGCATAACGATCTTCATATGAACGTTTTTCGCCCAGCATGTTAAGCGCAGCGATCCGCCCCTGTTTCATCGCATTGGGCCAGATCCCGGCAATTCCGGTGACATCGCCAGCGGCATAAATATCGTCAATATTGGTCTGTAAGTCGTCTCCGACCAGAATGGCATGGTTGGTATCAATCCCAGATCCGGTGATAAAACCAAAGGCTGGTCGCACTCCGGCAGCAATGACAATCACATCAGCAGGAACCACTTTCCCGCTGGCCAGATGGATAGCTTTTCCCCGTCCGACTTCATCCACGTCAACCGAAACGACCTTATCATTTAAAATAAACGCCGCTCCGTGTTCTTCAAAGCGCTGCTGGTAGGCCTGAGCCGATTTTTGATCAAGCTGTAAACTCATCACCGCATCGGTCATTTCAATCACGGTTACCTTTAAACCCCGCTCCATCATCGCCACGGCGGCGTCCATGCCAACCAGACCGGCACCAATGACCACGGCATTCTTCGCCGTGTTGCATTCGCTATCGAGCAACTGAGCATCTTTTAAGTCCCGGAATCCATAGACGTTTTTTGACTCCCGGAGGCCCGGAATCGGTGGGATAAAATAGGAAGCCCCAGAGGCAATCAGCAGCTTGTCATAGCTTATATCCTGATTGTCATGGGTTTTTACCGTCTTTTTCTGTGTATCCAGGCCAATCACGGTGGTATTATTAAGCCAGGTAATTCCACTCGTTTCAAAGAAGTCATCAGCAATAAAACTAATCCCTTTGACATCCCGCTCATGACCCAAAAATTTATGGAGCATACAGCGGGAGTGAACACGGTCTTCTTTGGCAATGATTACCACTTCGGTATCTGGTTCTGAGGCTTTGATTGTTTTGGCTGCGCTGATTCCGGCCGCGCTGGCTCCGATAATAACGATTTTCATAAGCTTACCTCTTTCACTTCAATGGCTTTCTTGGGACAGGCTTTGACACAGCTGGGGCCGTCCACTTTATCATCGCAGAAATCACATTTGATGACCTTGGTCCGAGTTCGTTTATCTGGTTTTAAAACCCCATAGGGGCAGTTCATCACACACATATAGCAGGCTGCGCATTTACTTTCGTCATACTGCACATGCCCGGTTAGCGGGTCTTTTTCCAAGGCGCCACTCATACAGGACAGCACACATTCCGGTTCGTCACAGTGACGGCAGAAAATCGGCAGGTATCCCTTTTGGGCATCAAATTTAATAAAGTTTCGGGTTTCCGCATCAGGACTTAGCATATTTACGGTGTAAAAATTACTGCCTTCCTCATGGGCACTGATACAGGCAATGTTGCAGTTTAGGCAGCCATCGCATTTTTCACGATCAATGATGATTCGTTTCATGACTACACCTCCTTAGATGTTTAATTCCTTGCGTTTCTTTTCAATGATCGCATCCAGGGTTTGGGCTGCTGATTGGGCATTGTCATCAATGATCAGTTGTCCGCCGGTCAGGTTTAACATATCCTGAGTGAACACCTGAACAGCTACGGGGCTGCCGGTAACAAACGGCGGCAATCCTAAATGGAGCGGTAGTCCTAACGCTAAACCAAAGGCACCATCGGCCAGAGCTTGTTCTTCCAACCATTGTGGCGCTGATAAAACCAGCGGTAATTGTGGTAAATCGACACCGATGGCTTCAGCCAGTTCGGTAGCGACCAATTCCAGTCGGCCAATAGCCAGACAGGGGCCAAAGTTTAAAACTGGGGGAATCCCCAAGCTTTCACAGACAGCACGCAATTTTGATCCCGCCTGCGATGCTGCTGAAGGTGACATCAAACCAACATTTTCCAATCCCCCGGAAGAACAGCCAGCCGATAAGACCAGAATATCTTTGGCAATCAATTCTTTAACCAGATTAACCGTCAGTACATCATGGCCGCCAGCCGTTAAGCTAGAACATCCGACCACCCCGGCAATCCCCTTGATTTCGCCTTTGACGATGAGATCAATCAGTGGTTTCCAGGTTCCGCCCAGGAATGATTTCAGGGAACCCTCACTAACACCAGTTAAGGTATCGTCGTTGCCATGGTCAGCATCCATATTTAGGGCAACAACGCCCCGTCTGGCCTGATACGCCTCAATCACTGAATCGATAATATCATTGCTTTGGCTTTCTTTTTCTTCGAAAACAAATGGTTTCATTTCGGCATTCGCTTTTTTGGCAACATCATCCAAGCAGATCTGTTTGATTTTAAGTTCATCACAGATTGGCTCGATCCCCGGCAAAGTACAGTTAAACTCTGATAATACCGCATCAATCGCACCAGTGGCCAGAATTGCTTCGCTGGTAAAATTATTGCCGGCATGACCATTGAAGACCTCTTGATAATGTTCGCCACGCAACTGCAGATCCTGACCAACGCAGGTACATCCGACCAGTTTAAACCCTTTGGCACCGACAGCTTTGGCTTTTTCGATGACATCGTCCTGAATTAGCCGATCCTGTAAGTAGGCAAAGATGGAATGTTGATGGCCGGTGATCATGATATTAATATAGTCAGTATCAATAACCCGTAAACCCACTGGTGCCAAACGGATCGATGGTTCCCCCAGCATCACGTCATTTAACAGATTGGTCAGCGTCAAACCATAAAGACCGGTGGAAATCCCCAGTTTTAAGCAATTCAGATACATATCGACGGGATCAGAATTGAGATTGGTGGATGTTTTAACAACCCCGGCAAACACTTCAGATTTTGCGCCCCCCGGCAGGATCCCCAATTCTTTCCAACGATCGAAACGGGGTTTATAGGCCATTTTTTCAACCAGTTCCATTTTTACATAGTCAGGCTTATATAAATCGGCTAAAACCATATCAGCAATTTTTTCGGCTCGAACATGCTCATCCGCTTCATCCACTGCAAATATTTCCGCCAGTTTTGCCAATGCCACCTTGCCTTTTAATACCCCTTTGCTGGCTGCTGTTTTCTTGAGCATCAGCGCAGTATTTTCGACGATATGAATATAACATCCGGAACCAGCTGAAACAGCACGCAGGAAGTTTCTGGCCACTATGGTATCAGCGGTGGCACCGCAAACCCCTTTTGGTCCATCCGGAGTGATTCGACATGGCCCATTGGAACAGAGACGGCAGCAGATTCCCTGCAATCCGAAACCACATTTGACACTTTGCCCTTCCATCCGATGATGGGATGTATCGACACTGAGATTGGAAATAAAGGTTTCCAGTTTTTGATCTGCACTTGCACAGGTTTTACAGCTAAAATTTGTATTCATATGATATCCTCCAGTAATATTATATTTGGCATCCACAACCGATTTCAATTTTGTTTTAAAAATAATTGCGTTTATCAATGCCAGCGACTGTTGTTTTTAATCTGTTTTAATTATAAAGTCGAAATAAATATTTTTCAAGAATGATTCACAATAAATATTTATTTTTTTATCTGCAAAATTAAAAGCCTGATACCAGGGTATCAGGCTTATGATTTTCATTCAATTTTTCTCGTTGATTAAGAGTTAGTTTCTTAATTTTGATCAGGCAAAAATAGACACTTCCATACGGTTTAGCGAAATATCTTCCGGTAATTTATTTTTGAAGTAATCGGAGAGTAGAATCTCCAGTTCTGGATCATGGTAATCACAGATCCCATTATTTTCCTTATTGTATATGTGTACATGAAATTGTGTGTTCGCATCAAAACGCATTACTTCCTGATTATCTTTTAATTTTAAAATCAGGCCTTTTTCAGAGAATGTTTCCAGTATATTATAAATCGTCCCTACTGACATTACATAGCCTTGATTTTCAAGGACATCCATCAACATATCGGCACTCGGATGAGATGTCATCTCTGACAATACCTTTAACACACTAATTCGTTGCGGTGTGGCTTTTAAGCCAACACTGCGGATCATATCTGTATACATTTGTATTTTTTTATTTTTCATGATTAAGAATAACTCCTAACTAATAATTTGTTTTTTTAATTATAGTATGGTTATCCCATATTGTCAAACTTCTTTTGAATTTTTTGCTAAAAAAGTGCCCGCTTGCGAATTATCTTAAGCTTACTTATGGTTGTCTTTAGACAACCGCTGTAATTTAGATAAATGCACCATCGGACACTCTACTCATTTTTACAATTTTTTTGATCAATCATCATTTAGTCGTCTCTTGCTGATCACAGCCGCATTGATTTGGGAAGATTTGGCTGATTCTTAAACGCCAAAAATCCGTCTGCTGTGATCTCATCTCCAATCATTTCTTCTGCAAAAAGCTCATCGTCTGCTGTCAGGATTCGGGTTTCAACTGTAGGTGTCATTTCTCGTCCCTGATCCAATAATCCTTTTGACAAACTTTCAACCTCAAAACCCTTTTCTGTTTCATTGCTGAATAATTTGTCACCAATAATTTCGTCAGCGATCATTTCATCGGTCAAAGCTTCATCGTCTGTTTGGAGTCGTTTTGTTTCTTTAGCTGGCGTCATTTCTCTGCCACCATCGAGAAATTCTCGTGAAAAACTTCCGCTTTCCATCATTTCCTCTTTAAGGAATTCATTAGCGATCTTCTCATCAACAACGATTCCCGTTGTTATTACCATGCCACAAAAACTGCATTTTGTATCGTCAATACTCAAAATGTAAGTACATCTAGGACAATACTTTGGCATTTTACTCACTTCCTTCCATCTGTATTTTATCATAAATTTACGATTTTTACAAATAAAAGCACGCTTTGTCGGCCGCGATAAGATAAGATAAAGGTTTTATTAAGCAATGTAAATAGGCCGTTACAGAAGCTTCTATTCTGCAACAACCTGCTTTATGATATCTATAAAAATAGTCTGAATAATTGCAATTCCCCTTAAACAAATATGGTCGTTGCCGTCTACCAGCCTCCTTAATTCCCGTCAGATCCGCACTCTTAGTACAGAAAATAAAGTGCCTTCTGTATTCTTGGTTTTTCGGATCATGGTGTCCAGATCATCCGCGTTTCTTTTTTTACAAGCTATCCTCTCCGTACAATGCCTTTATGATATTTTTGGCCGGTTTGCTGATGACTTCATAATAAATTTCATTTCCCGTTCGATAGCCTTTAACAATTCCAGCGTTTTTCAGCTTAGATAAATGCTGAGAAACCCCAGATTGGGAAACTTCGAGACACTCTTCCATATAGGAAACGTTGCATCGCCCGTTTGCGATCAGCCCTTTGGTGATGCAGAGGCGTACCGGATGTCCTAATGCTTTTAAAATTTCTGCTGTTATCTCGTGATCTTTTAAATCCATTTCCATGAAATTTTCTCCTTGTGTTAACATAATCACTCAGCCTAATATTATTATATTAGACTTCCCCAATATGCTAAGCGTAAAATTTTTTCTTGTCCTTCAAAATATCTAATACCGTATCAATTACTCTAGTCTTTGTTGGGGAATTGTTTTGTTGTCATTCAACTCTTGTAATTTTCCCTCAGATACTGTATAAAGTGGCTGCTTTTCTGAACAGCCGTGGGGGGTTTCCTCCTCTATTTAGTTTCTAATTGCTAATTGATTACACATTACCACATTCTAATTCATTAATCAAGAGAATAGTTTTGTTATTTTTGTTTAACAAAATTGAGTTTTTCAAAATTCAACAAACAAAAAATGCCCAGTTTTAACATCCTGGACATTTTCTCAATAAATTTAATCACCGTTATTTGTCAGTTACCGACGACCGCCTTTTCTTCTGAAAATTTAAAATGTAATCCAGATGATGCCAAGGAGTATAACGATTATTACACCGGTTACAGTATAAACAACCATCGGATTTTTCACGGCAAAACCGGTTTCGGAAGGTTTTTTATGAATATTTCGGCACAAGCTCAGAGAATCATCAGCGCACCGGCGATAATTAATCTGACTTTGTGTCGCTTACATTTTACCCAATAGTTTGTATAATAATTGGTATAGAGTAATTGCTTCATCCTGAGTGATGGGCAGGCATTGCTTGACTTGATCAGGAATCAGACTGGCTGGGCCTTTAAGTGCCTCGCCTGCTGCGGTCAGTTTGATAATCACATTACGCTCATCATTGGAATCGCGCTTTCGTTGAACAAATCCAGCCGATTCCAAACGTTTCAGCAAGGGAGTCAGGGTTCCTGAATCCAGATACAAATAGTCTCCCAGTGTTTTTACGTTGATGGTTTCATGTTCCCATAAAACCATCATCGCGATATATTGGGTATAGGTTAGTCCGATTTCATCCAGATAAGGCTTATAACGTTTAAGCACCTCTTTGGCACTAGCATAAAGAGGAAAGCACAATTGGTTCTCCAATTTCAGTTGTTCATTGTCCAAGTCGACCACTCCTTTGAAAAAATTTATAAATCATTATACCTTACAATTCCATTGCCGGCAATTTTTCAACGGGAAGATTATTCCGCTAATAATTTTTTGATGTCATTTTCGATTTTTTCAGGCACGTCAGTCGGTGCAAAACGTTTGATCACTTCACCCTTTTTATTAATTAAAAATTTAGTAAAATTCCATTTGATGTTGGATCCCAGCATTCCACCCTTTTCTTTCTTAAGGTAGGTAAACAGCGGATCAGCATTGTCGCCATTGACATCAATTTTATGAAAAATCTTAAAAGTGACTCCAAAACGGGTTTCACAGAAATTTTTGATCTCATCATCGGTTCCCGGTGCCTGGTTGGCAAATTGATTACAAGGAAAATCAAGAATTTCAAACCCCTGCTCCCGGTATTGATCGTAAAGATCCTGGAGTCCTTCGTATTGCGGAGTCAAACCACAGCCGGTGGCAGTATTCACAATCAGCAACACCTTACCTTCGTAATCTTTCATGGAAACATCCAGGCCATTGGCATCTTTTACGGTAATATCATATAGACTCATTTTAATGCTCCTTTACATTATTATATTGTATGCAATTATTATATACCACAATTTAATAACGTCAATATCTTTTTTTTGCAGATTTTAATGACCAAATGATTTAAAAAAGCGCTGATTATATTGTTTTGTCAAATCCTGATCAAATATTTTTGATCCCTTCGGTGACACTGCGGATATTGTGGAGGCTGTTTTTTATTTCTTCAGGCGAACAGACATGAACACTGTGCGGCAGGTAATTAAAAAACTCCCTAAATACAATCACAATTCCTGTTTCATTAATGGTTAGTTTCAGCATGCTCTGGTTGATCTCGTTAATCAGGATAAATTCGACCCGTTCCTCATCAGCCAGATAACGGATGCATAGATTTTTAGCCCCGGTGATCAGTCCATCTCGCAGCACAAAAACATCGGTGCTGCAGACACTACCTTTTTGCAGCAACTGGATCTCCCCGGAGGTGCCATCTTTTTCAGCTGGAACGCTTGTCCGATCAAGGAGACTTTCCAACTGATCAAAAGCGATATACGTCTCCGCAATATTATTTTTTCTGACTTTTTCAAATGATGGCAGCGGGTAATTGGCCCATTTTATCGGTTCTTTTTCCACAAAAGAGGCGCATTTGCTGAGTATCGATTGTGATTTATTTCGGTAGTAATCGAGGATTTCCGGATCTTCATAAATAATGGCACTTTCAAAATCCCGATCGATCGTAATGACCTGTTTGGAGGTGATTAAATAATTGGGGACAATGATACTGATATCATCATATATTTTAGTTCCCGAGTAAAAATAATAGGGTTCATAATCAATATTATCCAGACTTTTTAATAAGAGCACCATTTTTAAAACATCCAGATTATTTCCTAATTTTTTCTTATTGACCAAGGGAATGATGTTTTGAATTTTTCCACCTTGGTTTTGACCACTGATCCGCATAATCAATTCATAAAGAAAGTAGTGCTTAAAATTAATTGACATAATCACATTGGCATTTTCACTCATGCCCATCTCTTCCATAAAACAGCTGCGGATGATCCCCTCAATTTTGACCTGGCCCCGGATAATCTGGGCTTTTTTTAAATTTAATTGGTTTTTTACCAGATATTCTTCGCTTTCAACCCATTTTTTTTCGGTATCGACCTGATTATAGATTTCTCCATAAAGGGAAAAGATATCCTGGCTGTTTTTCAAGACTTCCCGATCATCATATTCGTTCTCAAATAGCGTGTATAACTGTTTTTTTTTATCCTTGGGCAAATTTAGGATGACCATTATTTTTTGAAGATCTTCCAAATTCATCTTGCGTTTACCTGATAGAAAATGCTGAAAGGTTGAACGATCGACACCGATCTCTTTAGCAAGCGAGGCGTTTCTCATGTTCTTTTCTTTAATCAGATCTTTTAGTATATTGCCAATTTCCTGGCTCATTTTATCCCTCCGTCTCTTGTGTGATGGCTTTTTCTCGTTTATGGCTGATAATTAGGTTATCTCGATACCCTAACTGCAGTTTTTACTTTATAATTGTTGTTATACTGTTCACTGCTAGTTGCTATTATTTTAACTGAAAGATGCCAAATAATCAATATCACAAATGGCAAGCGTCGGGATACGTTCGCTAAATCAAAGAAATCTGGATAAATTATCCAGATTTCTAAGCAGATTGATTTTAATGTTTATAATTTTTTTCTTTTTTATTTTTGGGAACTGTTACTGTTATGGACAACGAACTAAATTTCGAACCCATAAACAGTCGGCACAGGATGGTGTGTTAAAATAGCAGTCATACTTGGTGTCTTCAACCAGACTACAACCGCTCCGTAAATCGCAGTCGATACAAGATGGATATTGATTATTATAAACCGTGTTCCAGAAATTCTGGTATGCTTTGCCCTCAATAATCTCTTTCAACGTTTTTTCTTTTATATTCCCAAATGAATGTTTGAGCACTCTTTTTTTATCCCCAAAAACATATTCATCATAAGTATTTGCCAGACGATAGCAGGAGATGACTTCACCCCCAGCATCTATATAGATGTAACCGTTGTCAATAAAATCACAGCGTCGTTCGCTTTTTAATTCCATATCAGGAATTTTTATTTTGATATCACGATAGGTAAAGATTTTCTCCAGATACGCCTTTCCTTCAGGGTTTTCATACCGGGTATAAAAAATATCATCGGTATCTTTTTCGTTAATCGGCAGCAGATGCGACAGCGACAGGCGGTGAAAACCGTAATGACGCATCATCTTCATGATATCAAACAGCGCTTCCGAATTACTTTTTGTCAGGACATAAGCCACCCCAACCTTTGGTGTCGATGAACGTGTCTGTTTATGATAATTCGAAATAATCTCAAATGTTTTGATCAGCTGATCCTTGACGCCTTGGCTGTCTTCATGATATTGGTCGGCTGAAAAATAAATCTCCGTGAATTTTTCACAGATCAATCTGGCCTTTTCTTCTGACATGATCCCATTACTGGTCATTAACAGCGGATATTCTTCAAATAGCTTAACCGCTTCTTCAAAATACGGGTAAACCGTTGGTTCGCCAATTCCGCCAAAAAAAACTTCTTCCAGTGATGGAAAATCTTTCACCTGTTCTCTGAGCGATTTTAGTAAATCAAAATCCATATCGCCTTCAACAGTATCCCAGGTATGTCGAAAACACATCTCACAATCAAGATTACAGCGATTTGTCAGCTCGATATAAATCCGCTTAAGTTCCATACTATCTCTTTTATGTTTCATACTATTCCTCACTTTTTATTAACAACAGCGAACTCCGCTTAAACCCCACCTTACTGGCTAAAAATTCTCTATTTTGCCGATACCTCTCACTTTTTCATTTCATTCTCTTTTTCATTTCATTCTCTTTTTACATGATTAATGCCGTAATATTATGGCAGCTTAATTCACTCTCCTGATAACGCTGAAGTTTGGCTAATTCTGCCATTAAATAGTCTTCCCTTTTTAATTCTGTTTTAAAAATAAGGGATACAAAAGGATGCTCGGTCAAAACCAAGGCGTTTATTTTATAATAAACAAATTTATTCTGACGACGATTTTCCAGAAAACCGGCATCGCTCATTAACCTGAGATGTTTTGATAAATTGGATTGAGAAATACCCAGTAAATATTCCAGTTCACACACGCATAACTCCTGCACATAAAGCAAATTAAGTATTCTTAAACGATTGTTATCCGATAAAATCTTAAGTATCTCGATAACTGTCATTTTTATAATCACCCCTTTCATTCCATTCAATTCGCAAAATGTCTTGAAATAGCTTTATTTCAAGCCTTATTTTTATTCAAGCGTTGACAATGTCATACAACTTATTTTTACATGATATGTTATTCATATGAAAATGTCAACGGTTATTTTTTAACCTGATTTTTTCTTAAATCATTGTAAATCAATTTTTATCAACCCAAATTCTACCTGTTAATTTTATTGACGAATTTATTTTTAACATCTATGATAAAGATAATACTAAGCATATTATTATTTGATTATAGAAGGAGTCTTTTATGGATACTTATTTAGATAACGCCGCGACGTCCTTTCCTAAACCACTGGCTGTGCCAGAAGTGATTTATGATTATATTGTTAATAATGGCGCAACTTCAGGCCGCGGATCCTATGAAAAAGCGATCTTAGCTGATGGGCTTGTCTATCAGACCAGAAAAAAACTGGCAAAACTTTTTAATCATCATGATCCCAAAACGGTGGTATTCACATCTTCTGTTACCGAATCTTTAAATCTTGCGCTTCAGGGCATCTTAAAACCCGGAGATCACGTGGTCACCAGCTCCCTGGAGCACAACGCTGTCTGGCGCTGTCTTAAAACTCTGGAGCGAGATCGTGGGATTAATATTTCGGTGGTACCAGCCACCGCCACAGGCGAAACAGCTGTCAAAGATGTGGCCGCTGCCATTACTCCTGACACAAAAATGATTGTCTTTACCCATGCCTCCAATGTACTGGGTACCATCCAACCGATTGGTGAAATCGGAGCATTAGCCCGAAAGAAAGACATTCTTTTTCTGGTTGACGCTGCCCAGACGGCCGGAGTTGTCCCCATTGACATTCAGGCGCAAAATATCGATTTACTGGCCTTTACCGGACATAAGAGCCTGTTAGGACCGATGGGTACCGGCGGATTGATCGTTAATTGCGCTACCGATATCCACCCGCTCATCTCGGGAGGCACCGGTGGTGACTCGGCCTATGAATACCAGCCCGACTATTATCCCAACCACTTGGAGGCTGGCACCATGAATGTCAGCGGAATTATCGGTTTGGGCGCGGCCCTGGATTTTCTGGAGGCTGAAGGCCTGGATACGATCCGTCATAAGGAAGATAATCTGATGAACTATGCGTTAGAGGCATTGCGAGACGTCTCTGGAATCGAATTATACGGCCCTCAGGATTCTTCCAAAACCGTTGGCGTTATCGCCTTTAACCTCCAAGGTCATGTCCCCGAGGAAATTGCATTTTATCTGGATCAGAAATGTCAGGTGATGATCCGTTCCGGATTACACTGTGCACCCAGTGCACATCGTCTAATCGGTACAGTTAACCGGGGAACTTGTCGGATTGGTATTGGTTATTTCAATGAGAAAACTGATATTGATACCCTGATTAATGGATTAAAATCATACTTAAAGGAGAATAACTAATGTACCTCTCAACAATCAGTCTTATTTATATTAAACCCTGTACTACCGGTGGTGGTCGAATTAAATTTCGGGCCAAGCTTAGCAATCCGGTACCTGAAGTTATGCCTTATCTCAATACGGTGATTAAAACTGGGCTCTATATTCCCTCAGCTCATACCTTCACCTATAAGATCGGCAGTCATATTATTAATATCCATGACCATAATCTTACCTGCACGCAGTTAACCAATGAAGCGGAGTGTTATGAAATGATCGATCAACTTTATCAGCTGATCAATGAGACCTGGGAAAACCGAGCGTCGATTGTGCCCAACGAAGAAACCCGCGAACGCCCCAGCGCTATTCAACTCTATAAATTATTACCTAGGAAAATTGGTTGCAAAATCTGCGGCCAGGGCTCCTGTATGGGCTTTGCTTCTAAACTGATTTTAGGAACCTGTCGGCTAAACCAATGTACCCTCATGAAGGAAGCCGAATATGCGCCCAATTATTTAAGCCTGGAAGCACATTTACAGCTGTTGGGTTATGAAACCGACTAAATTTATAGCTATCCTATGTTGATTTAAATATTTAACGGGGGAGCGATCCGTGATCGCTCCCCCGCATACTGCACAATTGCCAGTTTAATTTGCAAAATTCTTTAATTCAACTTATCTATATCCGTTGATATTTTTTATTTCTGAAAAAGTTTTATGACACTTTGAAATCATAGACAGGAATATTATTGAGAAAGTAACGCAGTACCCGGTTATCCAGTTCGCTCCGCCCCTGATGGCTAAGATAATCAATGGCTTCCATGGCCGATTTCCCTTTTTTATAAATCCGATTGGTGGTCATGGCGTCATAGACATCGGCGACTGCAATGATTTTTGGTAAAAGTCCCACATAATCATCGCTGGCGCAAAGCGGATAACCTTTGGCATCAATCCGCTCATGATGAAAGAGGACCGCCCGTTTGACCTCGAGATTGAATTCACTGAATTCATTGAGCAACGAATAGCCGTAAAGCGGATGCAGCTGAATAATTTCATATTCCTGCTGCGTTAAGGCTCCGGGTTTATTTAAAATCGCCTCGGGAATATAAATCTTACCGATATCATGTAAAAATCCCGCCTGGGTGGCATTGATGATATCCTGATCTGCCAAACCCATCCACATGGCGATAAACATCGAATAAAAGGCCGTGTTGACACTATGGGTAAAGGTGTACTCGTCCATTTTTTTAATCTTGTCCAAGGCTTTAAGAATGAAGGAATTACCTTCGATGCTTTCATACATATGCGCCAGAAACTGGGTCACATGGGTGTACGTGTACTCTTCCTGAAACAGCACGTTGCTCAAGTTATTTTTTAGTTCTACCAACATCTTGCGGTTGAGCTGTTCGGTCATGCTTTCGTTAAGATCACACAAATAACGAGACAGTGAATATCCAGTTTTTTCCCGTTTACTATCATGGTCCATTGTTTGACCATCGGGCTGCCCAAACTGTGTATAATTATTAATGTGATCTTCTAAAATTCCCATTTTTTCACCCCATTTTAGTCTTACTGATCGACTTTGATCACACCCAGTTTATTCATGACTTCAACCAGTTTATCGGTATCAACCGGTTTGGCAGCATAGGCTTCACAGCCTAGATCGAAGGCAGTATTGACGAACTCCGTATCAGCCAACGCCGTGATAATAATGATCTTCACTCTGTTTTCGGGCAAAATTCCCCGTTGCACTTCAAAATCCCGGATCGCTTTAAGCACCTTGACCCCATCCACCTTTGGCATCATAATATCCAGACAGATCAGATCATAGGGGTCTTCTTCTTTAATGGCAATGAGATAGGCATCCAGAGCCTCCATCCCGTCCACAACAATATCACATTGACCATATTGAGCCAAAAACTTCCCCAAAAAACGTCGGCTCACCATGTCATCTTCTACAATTAATATTTTCATTTCATTCCTAACCTTTCTTTTCCTGACTATTTAACCTGGTCAATTATTTTTGTCAATTGTCTTTAATCTAAATTATACCGTTTTTTTATAAACCGAGTAAACATGATTAATCTGATTAACTTTTTTGGCTGCAGCTTCAAAATTACCCCGTCTGATATCCAGCTCGATTTTAAAGGCAACGACCTTTAAGTCTTCAATATCCAAAGCAATCGAAAGTTTCTTGATCTGATTCGCCAGCTTCTCCAAATTTTCCAGTTTTCCGACCGTCATCTGATCGTTTAATTCGTTGATCAACTCAGCCAGCTGCGCTTCCTTTTCGACATCATAAACCTTTCCGACCAGGCAATCTGATGGCTTCTTTTCTTTAATTACAATTTCACCATTGGCGTCGATATGCATTTTAAAATCTCCATATTTTAGGGCTTTTTCTTTGCGGCTGATGCATTTTTCAATTTCTTCCACCAGCTTCTCCACTTTGATCGGTTTGGAGATGTAGCCGTCCATTCCCTGGGCTAAAAACTTTTCCCGGTCGCCGTGGAGAGCATAGGCCGTAATAGCTAGAACCGGGGTATCTTTGTTTATCATTCGAATGCACTTAGTGGCTTCGATGCCATCCATTCCCGGCATTTGAATATCCATCAGAATGATGTCGTAGCTGTTTTTTTGAGCCATTTCGACCGCCTCATAGCCGTTACTGGCAAGATCCACCTGATATCCGCATTCGTTGAGCATTCGGGAAATAACCAATTGATTGACCTTATCGTCTTCGGTTAAGAGAATTTTATATCGATGATTAATTTTAAAATAGTCGCACGGTTTTTCCCATTGACGATCTTCTGCTGAACCCAGCTCAAAGGCCAGCTGAAAATAAAAACGACTGCCCTGTCCTTCATTACTTTCGACCCAGATTTTCCCCCCCATCAGTTCCACCAGTTGCCTGGTTATCGCCAGCCCCAAACCGGTACCGCCGAAGCGCCGAGTAAAGGAACCATCGACCTGACTGAAACTTTCGAAAATCCGCTGCCGGTTTTCTTCCGCAATACCAATGCCGGTATCTTCAACCACAAAAAGCAGTTCAACCTGCTTATTTGTTGCGGCCAGATTTTTTACCTTAATCCAAATCTCACCGCTATCGGTAAATTTGATGGCATTGCTGATCAGGTTATTGAGAATCTGATGAATCCGATGAAAATCGGCCATAACATATTGGGGGACAGCGGCCGAAAAAGCATAGTTGAGTTCGATCCCCTTGCCTGCCGCCACTGGCGACTGGGCTTTAATCGTATGTTCCACCAGGGCTTTGATATTGCAGTTTTTCTTTTTAATCTCCAGCTTTCCCGCTTCCATTTTTGAAAAATCGAGGATATCATTGATCACATTGAGTAAGGCATTGACACAGGTTTTGATAATTTTGATGTTCTCCTGCTGCTCCTGATTGAGATTGGACAGCCGCATTAAATTAACCATCCCGACAATGCCGTTTAAGGGGGTTCTGATTTCATGGCTCATATTGGCCAAAAATTCACTTTTGGCCTGGTTGGCCGTTTCGGCTTCTTCCTTGGCCTGTTTTAAGGCTTCCTCTACTGCTAACCGTTCGGTAATGTCACGGATAATGTTGATCACCATCTTCTTTTCATTCAGATAACAATAACTACAGATCACCTCAACCGGAAATGTGGTTCCATCTTTTCGTTTGGCCCTTGTCTGTAAGGTAATATAATTTTTCCCGCGCA
>Ga0265295_1005370_pt1 | contig 16353 bp, 16 predicted proteins | sample Munlansysbiofilm_FD_192503 | JGI IMG/M metagenome (GOLD analysis project Ga0265295, IMG submission 192503) | Leachate microbial communities from a municipal landfill in Southern Ontario, Canada - Methane capture system biofilm | ecosystem: Engineered > Solid waste > Landfill > Unclassified ... | reverse complement strand
AGAACAGAGCAAATCATTTGAAGGATATTCAGTATATCTTGATGGTGTAGAGAAAGCAACAGGTCTTACAGCTACAAACTATGTATTTGAAAACTTAGCACCTGGAACTTATACATTAGGTGTTAAATCAGTGTTCAGCTCAGGATCTTCCGCAATAGAGACAATGGAATACGTCCACGACACACCTGTATTCACAGTTACATTTAAAGTTAAAAATGCTGCTAGTGCTCCTATTGCAGGTGCTAGTGTAACTATTAATGGCGAAACTCTTGTTACTAACGCACAAGGGATCACAACTATTGACCTACTGAATGGTGATTATGCTTACGTAATAACTAAAACTGGTTATAATGTAGTTAATAACACATTAACTGTAGCCGGAGCAAACGTCACTGAAGATGTAACAATGACTGGTATCGAAGATGCGGTAGCTACTCAAAACGTAGTTCTTTATCCTAACCCAGTTGCTGAGATGTTGACAATTGTACGCTCTAACAATAGCAATGCGGTTGTTGAAATTTATTCAAACAACGGTACTATGGTTAAAGGATTCGAAATGAATGAAGCTCAAAAAGAAATTTCGGTTTCTGAATTGAATTCTGGCGTTTATTTCGTACGTATTATCGAAAATCAAACTTCAATCGTTAAACGATTTATCAAAAACTAATTCGTTAAACGCGCATAAATAAAAAGAGGCTGCCATGGGGCAGCCTCTTTTTTCTATTAATAACAATACGAATAGGCCTTTTCTCTCAAATAACATTAATAATAGGAAACGTAAACTTATATCAATAAAATACATACTTTTACAAACTAACACTGTCACCTATGCAATGGACAAAGCTATTAAATGGAAATCGTTTTGGGGATCAAAAACAGGAACAAACTACGGATATTCGTTCGCAATTCCAGCGAGACTACGACAGATTGGTTTTTTCGCCCGAGTTCCGGAAACTTCAAAGCAAAACACAAGTATTCCCCTTACCCGGAGAAATATTTGTACATAACCGATTAACACACAGTTTGGAAGTTGCCAGTGTTGGAAAATCAATTGCCAGTTTGGTGACCGAATTTATAATCAAAAAATCGAAAACACCGGCAATCCTATTAAATGAGATCCCCACAGTTGTTGCAACCGCATGCCTTGCACACGATATTGGAAATCCCCCATTTGGACATAGTGGCGAAGACGCTATTTCGTCCTACTTTCTGGATGGAGAGGGTCAAAGATTCCAAAACGATTTTTCAATAACGGAATGGACCGATCTTACACGATTTGAAGGCAATGCCAATGTTTTGCGTTTGTTAACCCATCAATACTCAGGGCGACGTGCTGGAGGATTTGCGCTAACGTACGCCTCACTAGCATCCATGATAAAATACCCATATCCATCAACAAAAAACAAAAAGAAATATGGCTATTTTAATACGGAGGAGCATACTTTTAATAAAATAATTGAGGCATGTGCCTTAAATAAGAATGGTAAAACAATTCGCCACCCTTTAGTATTTCTGGTTGAAGCCGCCGACGATATATCCTATTTAATAATGGATATTGAAGATGCTCATCGGCTTGACATTTTAACAACTGAACATGTATTTGAATATTTATTACCTTTTGTTGCCACTGACGCAAAACAATTGCAACGCTTTAACGAGCAATCCATCAATTTAAGTGACGAAGAAAAAATAGCCTATCTACGCAGTTTAACAATCAACATATTAGTTAAAGAGTGCGCCAATATTTTCATAAAATACTACAACGACATTATGATCGGAGAGCTTGAAACTTCATTAGCCTCACTGCTACCAGCACAAATAAAACCGTTGCTAAACAATTGCCAGAAACTCGGACAAAACAAAATATATACCGACGAAGGCGTTCGTAAACTTGAAATATCGGGACATAAAGTACTAACGACCTTAATACGTACCTACATAGAAGCTGCACTGTCGCCACATAAATATTATTCCAAATTGTTGATTTCTACCATTCCACCAATTTTTAATCCTTCTGGTTCATTTTACAATAAGGTTCGGTTAATTACAGACTATATATCTTCGATGACCGATACCCAAGCCGTGAAATTATATCGGGAATTAATGGGCATTGACATTCCGCAACGAACACAATAAACAAGTAAACACAGCACACGTAAACGCCTGTTAAACAGGATGCTACAAATATGGCGTGTAATCTTGATTTCGTTTTAATGGTGTAAACCCGGCCTCCTCAATAGTTGCAACCATTTGTTCTGCAGTCATTGTATAATGTGCTCCGGCTGCGCTAACAACATTCTCTTCAATCATAATTGATCCCAAATCATTAGCTCCAGCAAATAAGCACATCTGACCTATATCCTTACCAACCGTCAACCAAGAGGCTTGTATGTTTTTAATATTTACGAGTACTATTCGACTTAATGCAACCATACGGATATACTCTTCGCCAGATACCGTCTGAATTTCAGGGAAATCACGTTCCAATACGGTACCGCTTTTTTGAAATGGCCATGCTATAAAAGCAGAAAACCCAGATGCACCTTCAGGTCGATTTTGATGCAACTCGCGAATTTTAATCAAATGTTCGATGCGCTCATCAATGGTTTCGACATGCCCAAACATCATAGTTGCTGATGTGCAAAGATTTAGCGTGTGTGCTACTCGCATTACATTAAGCCACTCATCGGAAGTGCATTTGTTGGGCGAAACAATGGTTCGAACTCGATCCACTAAAATTTCCGCCCCAGCCCCCGGAAGACTGTCTAAACCAGCAGCTACCAATGTTTTCAAAACTTCTTCTACCGATAATTTTGACCGTTGCGCTATAAAGTGAACTTCGGCCGGTCCTAATGCATGCAACTTAATGTGTGGAAATCGCTTCTTTAAATCACTAAAAAGAGAAACATAAAAATCGAGCCCCGCCTTGGGATCCAATCCTCCTTGCAACAATAGTTGGTTGCCCCCTTTTTCAATTAAAGCATTAATCTTTTCGTCATACTCCGCTTCTGTGGTAATATAGGCGCCATCGCTTCCCGGTTTTACATGAAAATTACAGAATTTACAACCACAAACACATCGATTCGAAATGTTAACATTACGATCTACGATCCACGAAACTTGCTGCGGATTATTTAGAATATTACGAATTTGGTGCGCGACTGACATTAAATCGCCCAGCGTTGCGTGTTTATATAAATATTTAGCCTCGTCTAAGGAGATAAATTCCAAGCTCAAGGCTTTGTCTAAGATACTTTCAGTCATTTTTTGCATTTCAATAAAAATTTGCATTTTGCCAGTTTCGATGTTAACAGAAATATTTTTTTTCATTTTTGCTCCAATTACCATAAGGAGAGAGCGGGGGAATAAATCCTAATTCAGACCACAAACATACGGGAAATAGGGTAAAGTTGGGTTAAATTTAGTACTAAATCTGTCAAAATAGAACCATTGCCTGGTTCAAAATAATAAGATCTATTTCGTAAAAAACAAACAAATATACGGTTAGTACCCTGAAAAATATTGAAACTATCAATCAATTTTGTACCTTTGAAGATAAAATGTTTAGTTATGATAGATTTGATTTTTAATCTCCGCAACGATAGACCACAGTTAGTTAATTCGGCATTTCTTATTGAGAATATCGATCAATTACAATCGGGTATCTTTTCAGACAGAGAAATTGATTACATACAACATCAAATTGAGAACAATAAAAAGTTTATCTCTCTTAACTACTATTATCATTGGAACTACATTATAGTTACTCCTACAAATTCATGTAAAAATGATCGTTTGGAAGAACTTCGTAAAATTGGTGCCATAGTAGCTGTACATATTAAAAAGCACGAGGTTAACTTTGTAAATGTTGTCGACAATTTGAACGACTATCAACTACCCTTGGCTTTTATAGAGGGACTTGCATTAGCCTCCTATTCTTTTAAAAAATATAAAACAGAGAAACCTAAAGGTCAAAAATTTGGACGTATAAATCTATTCAGCCAAAATATCACACAGAAAAATCTTGAGCATTTAGAATCTGTGATTACTGCGGTTTACAAAACACGCGACTTGGTTAATGAGCCAGCTTCGTATCTAACCGCTGAAAAATTGGCTGACGAGGCAGTTCAGATTGCAAAAAATGCAACCATTGAAGTAGAAGTTTTTCACAAAGAGAAACTACAAAAAATAAAAATGGGAGGTCTTTTGGCTGTTAATCAGGGAAGTACAGAACCCCCTACCCTGACCAAAATGGAGTGGAAACCCACAAATGCACTCAATGAAAAACCGATTGTACTTATTGGGAAAGGGGTTGTATATGACTCAGGAGGTCTTAGTTTGAAACCCACTGAAAATAGCATGGATGAAATGAAATGTGATATGGCAGGTGCTGCAGCAGTAATAAATACGATGGATTTGCTGGCAAATACACAAGCGCCGTATCATGTTATAGCTTTAATTCCGGCAACGGATAACAGACTTAGTGCAAATTCATACGCTCCTGGCGATGTAGTTACCATGTACGACGGACAAACGGTTGAAGTAATGAATACAGATGCTGAAGGTCGAATGATACTTGCCGATGCGCTGAGTTATGCAAAACAATTTGATCCAGAACTAACAATTACCGTTGCTACATTAACAGGTTCCGCAGTCAGAGCAATTGGCGAAAGAGCCTCTGTATTCATGGGAAATGCTCCACAAGAAACAATGCTAAAGCTTGTAGAATCGGCGAACAGAACGCATGAACGCACAGTTCAATTTCCGTTTTGGGATGATTATGCAGAAGAGCTAAAATCGGATGTAGCAGACATGAAAAACATAGGAAGCAACTTAGGTGGCTCCATAACCGCTGGTAAATTTCTGGAGAAATTCGCTCCTAAGAACTTCATACACATCGATATAGCAGGAACAGCATTTTATACGAAAGAACGTGAATATTACCCTATCGGAGGAACCGGATATGGAGTACGACTTTTAGTCGATTTCATTAATAATTATAATAATAAAAAAACAATAGCAGAATAAGAGTATGAGTAATAAACCTATAATTGGTATTTCACAAGGCGATATCAATGGCATTGGCTACGAAATAATTATCAAGGGATTAATGGATTCAAGGATTTATGAAATGTGTACTCCCGTATTGTACGGATCCCCAAAAGTGGCAGCCTATCATCGCAAAGCATTAAATATCAGCAATTTTACATTTGTATCGATAAAGGATATTGATTCTATTCAACATAAAAAACCAAACTTAATTAACGTTTTAGACGACAATGTCAGAGTCGAATTGGGCAAAATAACCTCAGAAGCCGGCGAAGCTTCGGTAAAATCGCTGGACTCCGTAGTGGAAGATTTAAAACTTGGCAAAATTGATGCTTTAATAACCGCACCCATAAGCAAAAAAAATGTTCAACAAATTGGGTTTGACTTTCCTGGTCATACCGAATTTTTAAAAACAAGATTCGAATCCTCCGATGTGCTAATGTTAATGGTAGCTGACAGCTTACGCTTAGGAGTAGTTACTGGACACATTCCATTAAATCAAGTGTCAAACACACTAACTATTGAATTGGTTTATTCGAAAATAGAGCTAATGCACAATACTTTAGTGAAAGATTTTGCAATTACCCGACCCCATATTGCTATTATGGGATTGAATCCACACGCTGGAGAACAGGGGGTACTAGGGAAGGAAGAAGATGAAATTATAATACCGGCAATAAACAGAGCACGGGAAAAAGGAATCTTGGCCCTTGGACCATTTCCAGCAGATGGTTTTTTTGGGGCTGGAAGCTATCGGAAATTCGATGGCGTTTTAGCAATGTACCACGATCAAGGACTAATACCATTCAAAACGATAGCCTTTGATCAGGGAGTAAATTACACGGCAGGATTATCAATAATTAGAACATCACCAGCTCATGGCACCGCCCTTGATATCGCCGGGAAAAACTTAGCTAGTGAGCAATCATTCCTAAATGCCTTATATCTAGCACTTGACATAGTTAAGAATAGGAAAATGCACGCAGAACTTACAAAAAAACCATTGCAAAAACAAAACTTTGTAGCCGATCAAACAGATGATTTATATATTGACCAAATAGAAACCAACGTAGACAAAGCATAAATGCACGTTTGCCAGCCCATAAACAACCATGACTGATAAAATAGAATACAATTGGAAAAATAAGACAGTCCTTATTACGGAGGATCTTGAACTGAATTATATGTTTCTGGAAAAGATACTATCTCAATCAGAAATCAAAGTCATTAGAGCAAAGGACGGTTATGAAGCATTGCAAATAATTAAAAGCAATACTACCATTGATATTATCTTAATGGATGTTCAAATGCCTGGAATAGATGGATTTGAATCCACCGTTGCCGTAAAAAAGCTACGACCCGAATTACCAATAATCTTACAAACAGCCTATTTAATAGAGGATGGACGAAAAAAAGGGATTCAAAGTGGAGCCAACGAATATGTTGAAAAACCGATTAACGTAAATAAGCTGTTTGCCCTAATGGAAAAATATCTTTAACAATATCAAGTCCAATAACTAAATCTATTATTTTAGTATGAAAGACCATTTTTTTTTGTTTAGAAAACAAAAAGGTCGTAATTTTACTTAATTATTCACTAAAATCAAATTACCATGTCAGTCAACAAAGTATTTATTCTAGGACATGTTGGGAAAGATCCTAACATCAAGCATTTTGAAACCAACAGTGTTGCTAGCTTTTCTATGGCAACCTCAGAAAAGTATAAAGACCGTAATGGAACTTTACAAGAGCGTACCGATTGGCACAATATAGTGGTAAACGGAAAAATGGCCAAAGTTGTTGAAGATTATGTTAAAAAAGGAACTCAGATGATGGTCGAAGGGAAAATTCGAACTCGTAAATATGAGGTAAACGGACAAGATAGGTATATAACTGAAATTTACGCAGAACGATTTGAACTTTTAGGTCGTCCACAGAACTCATCGGAATCAAAAATCAATACACCACAAGACACGCATCAGATGGACTCTGGCAATGAACCAGATATGGATAGTTATCAAGAACAAACTGACGACTTGCCATTTTAATTATTAAATCCAATTTGTCTAATAATTAGTTATTAGACAAATTGGACAATTATTTAACCAAACTTGTAACTATTTTGGATACAGATCCTTACCCGACGGCAGGGTTAATTTTTAATGCTGAAAACTTAGGTGTCGAATTCTTTGTAGGACTATTTATTCTATCTCTTTTAATTGTTGCCTCTGCCCTCATTTCAGGTTCGGAAGTTGCTTTTTTTTCATTAACTCCATCCGATATAGATCAAATAAAAAAGGATAATAAGCGCAAACCTGAAAACCTACTCAAATTAATTAACAGTCCAAAAAATCTTTTGGGGACCATACTGATAAGCAATAATTTAGTAAACATAGCAATCGTTGTTCTGTCTGCCTTCTTAGTCAATTCAGTATTTGATTTTAGCAACTCCCCAGTATCAGGTTTTCTAATTCAAATTATAGGAATAACTTTTATTCTTTTGCTATTTGGAGAAATTATACCAAAGGTATATGCCTCTCACAACGGACATGCTTTTGCACAAACAATGACTCCAATGATGGTTGCACTATCCTCTTTCTTCAAACCAATTAGCAACATTTTAGTCCGTGGAACAATGGTTATTGACAGAACCATAAAACGAAGCGAATCCATTACGTATGACGAAATATCAGATGCCATAAATCTCACATCAAATGTATCGAGTGAAGAGGAGGATATCCTGAAAGGGTTGGTTGAATTTTCGTCCATCGAAGCCAGTGAAATAATGAAACCACGTGTGGATATTGCTACCATAGAAATAACAACTGATTTTAAAACACTACTAAACAGCATTACAAAGTCCGGGTTTTCGCGAATCCCAATCTACGACGACACGCTCGACAATATTAAAGGAATATTATATACTAAGGATTTGCTTGAACACCTCGAAAAACCAGAAACGTATGCATGGCAAACTTTAATCCGTGCGCCGTACTTTGTACCCGAAAACAAACGAGTTAACGAGCTTCTTGGGGAATTACAAGAAAAACGAATACATATGGCTATTGTGGTCGATGAATACGGGGGAACCTCGGGAATTGTCACTTTAGAAGATGTTATAGAGGAGATTATTGGGGAAATAAACGACGAATTTGACGAGGAGGAACACAACTATACCAAAATTAACGAGTCTACGTTCTTATTCGAAGCAAAAACTTCAATCAATGATTTTTGTAGAATCGTTAGTTACGATGGGGATATTTTCAACGATGTAAACGCCGATACTTTGGCCGGTTTAATACTAGAGCACCTTGGTGACATGCCAAAACAATACGATAAAATTAATATAGCCCCCTTCGAATTTAAAATAGAATCGGTTGACAATCGACGGATTAAAAAAATTCAGGTTAAAATAAATGTATCAAAACATGCGTAAAATCTCTTGGGTTAGATATTTAGCAATCCCTTTGCTACTAATAATTATGGGATGCTCAGAAAATCATATTCCTCGACCTACAGGATACCTACGTTTCAACTTCCCCAAACATGAATACGAACCAGTTAAAATTGGGAACGTTGCCACATTCGACAAACCTATTTACATGATAATGACCAATAAAACAAGTCCAATGGGAGAATATTGGTTCGATTTACAGTATCCACATTATAAAACAACAATCCATTTCAGCTATAAAACGGTAAATAAAAACTTAGCCGCTTTATCCGACGATGCACACTACTTTGTTTATAAACATACCGTAAAAGCATCGGGAATTGACGAAATTCCAATTATAAATCACGAGACAAAAAACTATGGCATAATTTATCGAATAAAAGGCGATGTTGCTTCAAATATTCAATTTATTGTAACCGATTCAACAAATCACTTTTTACGAGGGTCGCTCTATATTCTAAGCAAACCGAACGCAGATTCACTTGCTCCAATCATCGAATTTACGCAACGGGATGTTGAGCATATGTTAAATTCTATACGCTGGGAGTAATATGCCGCTGGTTGATAAACGTATATGTAACGATTATTCGTTGGTAATCTGGTCGGTTGAAGGCAACCTCGAATCTTTATTGGAAAGTATAACATTAACCAATGACGAACATCGGTTTCTGGAAAAAATAAACAACACAAATCGGAAAATAGAGTGGCTTACCGTTCGGTATATTATTCAAAATGAGCTCGGCATTACTGATCCGATAGGCTATGATGAAAATGGAAAACCAGGCCTTCCAAATCAAAAAATAAGTATCTCTCATTCAAAGCAATTAATTACTGTCCTAGTTTCGTTGTATCCATGTGCAATTGACATAGAACAAGTGGGACAGAGAGTTGGGAAAATAGCTCATAAAGCATTCAATGAAAGCGAATTACAACATGCCACAAACAACGATCTTTTAACAATATTGTGGTGTACAAAAGAGACCGTTTATAAACTTTATGGTGAGGGTTCTGTCGATTTTAAAACCGATATAACCGTACTTCCCATTGAGAATGAAATGGAAGGTTCAATAACTTGCTATTTCGAAAAAAAGAAAACATTAATAGATTCACTTCAACTCGAAACCCTAAACGACTATAAACTCGTATGGATTGTTGATAAAAAAGAGAAGTGCCATGGTGTATGATTTACTTTTTGCAAAAGATAAAAACCTGGTCGTATTAATCGATCCGGATAAAATTACGAACGATATAATAACAGCCCTTTCTGACTCCAAACTAAACTCTAAATTAAACGCCATTTTTATCGGAGGAAGTCTTGTAATGTCGGATACCGGAGAAATTGCGAAGCAAATAAAAGATGCAACCGGTCTTCCATTAATTTTATTTCCCGGAAATTTATCGCAAATAAACAAACATGTGGATGCACTGCTGTTTTTGTCGCTCATTTCGGGTAGAAATCCGGAGTTTTTAATAGGTCAACATGTTACCGCCGCACCCATCATTAAAAACCTCAACCTTGAAACTATTCCAACCGGATATATGCTTTTCGACTGCGGTTCAATAAACTCCGTTCGATACATGAGTGCAACCATGCCGCTGCCCAACAATAAACCCGACTTAGCCATAGCCACCGCAATTGCAGGTGAAATGCTCGGACTAAAAGCCCTCTATTTAGAAGCAGGTTCTGGTGCCTCGACGCCCGTTTCTTTAGAAATCATTAAAGCAATTCGATCGAATGTGTCTATCCCAATAATAGTAGGCGGAGGGATAAAAACGAAAGAACAAATGGAACAGATTTACGACGCTGGAGCAAACCTGATTGTTATTGGCACAGCCTTTGAAAATACCAACCAAATTCCATAATGTCGAGGATAAGAATCGATTTCAAACCAAAAGAAAAATGAATAAATACACATTGCTTTTGGGTTCTAACATTGACCCCCGACAACACTATTTAATGGAAGCGTGCATGGAGTTAGAACGAAATTGCGGTATAATAATCAACAAATCAAGCATTTATGAATCGGATGCGTGGGGTTTTGATTCAACCCGCTTTTTGAACCAAGCCCTTGTAATAGAAACCAACTTCGCCCCATTAGATCTCCTTTCGCAAACCCAACAAATAGAACTCCAGTTGGGACGCAATCGAGCTAAAGAATCAAATCAAAACTATGAAGCTCGGACCATTGATATCGATCTGATTTTTTGCGACAACCAAATTATCGATCTCCCAACGCTTACAATTCCACATCCTAAAATTGCAGAACGTCGTTTTGTACTAACTCCGTTAGCAGAGCTGATGCCCGATTTTATTCCTCCACAGAAAAACAAAACCATCCAAAATATGTTACTCTCTTGTCCCGATAAAGGAAATGTAGAAATATTCACAACGTAAATCCATAAGCTTCCCTTAGATTTTAGATTCTTTAAAATGGCGAAGTATTTGTGTTCCATTTGATATTAACACTTCTTAAAACGAAAAACATGAGACTATTTTCACTTTTTGTAATAATGCTGTTTGCTTTTTCAAAAATTGAAGCATCACCTCCCCCCGACTTTACAATGACGGATACAGAAGGAGTTACCTATAATCTGTACGATGAACTCGATAAAGGGAAGCCAGTAATAATTGCTTTCTTTAACGTTTCGTGCGCAACATGTCAAGAAGGAGTTTCCACATTAGAAAGCATTTGGCTTGAGAATGCGCACCAAGGTGAACTGGGTTGGGTGTGGGCAATGGAAAATGGAAGTGCTTCGAATGAACAGATTGCTGAATTTTTCGAAACCCACGGCGGGACCTACAAAACATTTAGAACTGCGGGCGATGATAGTATTTTAACGGAACAATTTGGTTACAATATTAACTATACGCCCCAGTATTACGTGATTTGCAATAAGGAAATGTATAAAACCGTTGCTTATTATAATGTTTTTGAGGTGTTTGACAATTGCGAACTTCAGGTAGGCATTACTGAAGAAAACTCGGAATTATCAATAAACACAAACGGATTTTATATTACCCTGAAAAATATACCCAACTCAAAGAATACAACCATCAACGTAATTGATATTTTGGGTAGAGTAATTGCTCGTCAAACATTAGCACCATCTTTAACGGAAGCGTCAATTCCCAAACCAAATATGAACGGAATCTATATTGTACATATTCAGCAAGATAACGGATCAACAATTGCGAAAAAGGTGTTAATAAAATAAAAATGACCCTACGAGTGGAAAAAGAAATGTGTAGCCATAGTCGCTCGGAGTTGCAGATGACCCCTATTCTATTTAGGGAAAAATGCTAAATTTTACATACGAAAAGTAATTTTAAAGATGTAAGAGGTTAAAAGAAAACCCCACAGCCAAAACCGTGGGATTTTCTTTTTTATAATTTCTGATTTTCTGGCACTAAAATGTTGCTGTTAAATTTTTACAATTAACGCATTATGTTCATTTTTTTGCTGTCGGTGCGGATTCCATCAATTACTAGGGAATAGAAATAGATGCCTGCCAACAAACCGTTGTTTACAAACTCTGCTTTGTGTGTTCCTTGCTCTTTTAACCCTTCGCCCAAATGCGACACCACTTTTCCGGTCATGTCGAAAATTACAAGTTCAACCTGTGATTCTAGGTCTGTTTTATACCATATTTGGGTTGTTCCAGAAAATGGGTTTGGATAGTTACTCAGCAACGTTCCTGATTGCAACGCTCGAAGGTCGGTTTTAAGAGCCTCGTTTACTCTATCGCCGGGGAATTGAGTAAGCAACGAGTCCCGATTGCTGTTGTAAATGCTTACACTTTTATATTTGTGCTGCACCATTGTTCCGGTAACCATGGCTTTGCTGCCTGAGTTTTCCATTAGGAAATAGGTGTGTCCCAAATCAATTTCAGCAAAAACGCGCTCTTGATCGCTGGTTGCATTGGTAATTTTGGCTTCGTACCAATCGATGGCATCTGCCCAATTTTCCATTTTAACATCGCAAAGGTTGGCTAGGAAATCACCCAATTTAGCAAGAGTCTCGTTGGCAACAATCGTTGTGTTGGTGCGGTAAAAATCTTTTAACGAGTTGTAGTCGCCGGCAACAAACGATTCCAAACGCAATAGCTCTTTCATGGCAGCCTCGGCATATTCCGATTCTGGATAATCCTCGATAATTGAAATATAGGCTGTTTTGGCTTCGGTGTAGTTTTCGGCTGCAAAAGCGTCCGATGCTTCTTTGTATAACAGATCGAGTGGATACGGATAGTAAGGATTAAGTGGCTCCCACATTGGAAGATGCTTAAACACACCATTTTGAACATACAAATCGGTTGCTGGATGAAATCCGATTCCTCAAAAATTATCGGCAATGTTTACTTTAATAAAATTAAGCTCGTTTGGACGATCATATTGCACCAAAGGAACGGTGTTTACGTCATCGATAATGGCGTTGAACTTAATGTACCATGGGAAGCTATATTCGGTAGCATATACCTGATGGGTTGTATTATCTTTGATGAGCTGGGTATCGAAAATGTCGGCAGCTTCGCTGTTTCCTACCATAGAAACATTTGAACCGTTCAACAGTTTAACACCACAATAGTTATTCTCGATGCGGTTATTCTCTACTGCTCCTGTTGTGTTGTAGATAACTAGAGCCGCTGCACTACAATTAGTTATTGCATTGTTGGATACCATTTGACTGTTTGCTGCGCCAGTACCGGCATGGAATAGTTGAATTCCGTTTATGCGTCCAGAAATTGTATTCTCGGTTATGTTGTAGTTTTCGTACCCACTCAAATCGATGGCGGTTGCACCTGAACCTGTATAATTGTTCGACTCAACAACGGCACTTGTGAACCCGAGTATTCCACCGGCGCGCATCCAGCTTGCTTTTAATGTTGATTTGTTAAACGTACTGGTTACCACCTGAACATTTGGCGCACCAAGGGTTACATTTGCACTTTCGTCGAAGCTACAATTGACAACTTTTACAGAATTTGTATTAATTTCAATAGGTAGATAGTTTACGGTAATCTTATCGAGTACAATATCCGAACGACGATTGTTTATTTCCAAACTACTCAAAACTATAGAGTTGTCGCCGTCAACAACGTTGAATACTACATTTTTACCTATAGTAATGTTTCCATTAACAATAATGTCACTATTAATGGTAACATTTATAGTAACATTATCCTCAATGATTAAACTGGCACCCGATTCAACGATTAAATTGGGCTGAAAGCTAAGGAAATTGATGCCTCCAAAATCAAATTTCGAATTTTTAGTAATGGTTAGCGTATTTCCACTTCTTACCACAACATCTTCAATTAATGCAATATCACCCGTACAAACGCTGGATTCGGTTATATCATTCAAAAGAATAGTTGGATACCGCAAACTTGTAGTATATCCAATATTATCGATATCTGCAAAAACTGCACTACTACCAATGCGTAAGCGAGACCACAAATATGCCTCATGAAAAGAGAGTAATTTATCCTGGTTTATATCTGCACTGCTCAATGGTGTAGATCCATAATTTGTCGATTCCCAAGGAGTAACTCCGCTGTTTGTAGCAACAAAATGAAAGTTAAAATCGGAACGTGAATACTCCAATCCGTTAATTACCTCATACTCCATACTTGGACTGTTATCGGCAGGCCAAGCTAGTTCGTTGGCTGATGCTGCTGCATAAAAAACGGTGTTTGGCACGCTAAAGTCGTCGGCAAAACCACCCGAAAAACATTGTAACATCCATACTGTCTTTTTATAGGCTGCAATGGGATTTACCAAAGCGGTAAAGGTATAATCCATCATTTCGCCATCCAAGAGACAAAGCGAAACATGGTCGCCATGATTTTGACCATGATCAAATGTCCAAACAAACAAAAAATCCTCTTCCGTACATTTTGGCATGCCATTGGTTCCATAACGTAAACCGTTAAATACATTGGTTACGCTTGCAATGTCAGCAGGATAGTCGGTAATTACAACATTGTCTATTGGCTTATAATTTGAATGTACCCAAGAATTATCAACGGTAAAATCCTGTCCATCTGCAAAAAGTACAATAATATTCTCCTCTTCAAACCCTTTCTCCTTTAGCATTTTCCAGGTTAAATAGGTATCGTTCCAAAATGCCATTGCGATTTTTTCGTCGCTCAACGCTCCGTTGCCATACTTTGTAGCTCCAGCAGGCAGATTTTTAGCGGCGTAATCGCCGGTTATTAATACGGCATACTTCTTTTGCGCATTTGCGCTTCCAAAAAGGCATAGCAATGCCAGGCCCAGTAGGGCGGTTTTCATTTTTTTCATAGTACTTGTGATTTATGCCCTCTTTTTCTGCTTTTTATAGAGAGCGGGTTAAACAATAATTATAATGGTTATTTCATGATCATAATCTTTTTTGTTGTTTTATGAATTCCTGATTCTATTCTCAATAGATAAATACCTGAGGTTTGATCCTCCAGTTGTAAAACATACTGATTTATACCGCTTTCTATTCGGTTTTGCAACACCATTTGTCCATAACTGTTGTATAAAAACACAATAGCAGGTTGTAAAAGTGTTACCTTTAGGTTAACTAAAATTTGCTGCTTGGCAGGATTTGGGTAAACAGTGCAATTAAAACCATTGCTACCAGAATGTTCTATAGAACTGATAGCTTTTACAGGTAATGACTGTACTACTAATTTAGTATTATAAACATCAGTCGCAATTGGAATGCTATATATTAAATACATTATAGTATCAGAAATTACTAGCTTATTTGCCCAGGAACTAAAAATAGTTTCCGCTAATACCTGGTTTTTCCAAACACCTTCATTATGCGAATAATGCACCTGCCTATAACCATCAACTTTTTTTTCACTTAACACAATGTGTTCATTCCCATTCTGTTCCACACATATAGCTTGCTGATGTGTATATTCTGCAATTTGTACGGGTTCACTCCATAAATTATTTATTAAAGATAAATAATAGGTGGAAAAAGAGCCTGAATCCGATCTCCACCAAACAACCCTAGGTTCTCCCAAATCATTTAATGCAAGATCACAAGTAGCACTCTTTTTATCGTTTATAATCGAATAGTCTGACCATTGATCAGCAGTCTGTTTGAAATAGATAAACTGAGCATGACTTGTTGAAGGAGCCATATAGTCACCTATACAATGAATAACTCCATTTCCATCGACCACTCCTTTTAGAAAGAAAAACATTCCCGCTAAATTAAAGGGTTGAGATATCGCACTAAATTCACCATTAAAAAAAGAACGATATTGAAATTTAAATGCAGAATAGTTGAACCAAAAAACATGAAGTTTTCCTATTTCATCCATTACTAACCGACTATAATATGAACCACTCATACCTTCGCTTACTATTAATGGCTGACTCCAAGACGTCCCATCATAAATCTGCATATGTACCATGGTATGCTCTTCGTTGTTGGTGTCATAGTCGTAGGTAACATAGAGTTTATTATCGGATCCAGCTGCAATTTTTGGCGAACTCATCCAAAGCGATGTATTTCCAACAACATCATAAGGATTGCTCCATGTTGCTCCCTTATCGACTGATTTTGAATAATAAATTTTCCAATAGTAGTCGTTAATTCTAAAAGCCCAAACTACGTGGATATCACCATTGCTATCAACAGTAAAGTCCTGTGAATTATTTGTACCCCCTTCAAATACCGTAACTGGCTCGCTCCATGCCTGGGCTTTAGTTGTGAAGGCTAATGCTATGAGTAAAATAAAGGTGACTAAAATATTTGGTTTCATGTTTTTTTGTTTTCAAAGGTTAAGGGGAACGCGGATGACACGGATTTAAGGGATTTACACGGTTTTTTTTTCTTTTTACT
>Ga0265295_1005369_pt1 | contig 16355 bp, 15 predicted proteins | sample Munlansysbiofilm_FD_192503 | JGI IMG/M metagenome (GOLD analysis project Ga0265295, IMG submission 192503) | Leachate microbial communities from a municipal landfill in Southern Ontario, Canada - Methane capture system biofilm | ecosystem: Engineered > Solid waste > Landfill > Unclassified ... | reverse complement strand
AACATGCGGTATATTTTATTGCCGAGATTGTGCTGAAATCAACGGTAGTGGCTCGCTTCAAACTTTACTTTGGTTTGAAAGTGTCGTGCTCCGAAGTCGGCAACAAAAACATACCGCTATCCGTTGTGTGTAATGCAAAAAAACTGAGACAATTATGATATTACGAAAAGTAACATTTGAAGATTGGAAAATTCTTCTTGACTGGAGAAATAACCTTGAAACAAGAAAAAATTCTCATAGTGTGGAATTAGTTGAAGAAGAGAACCATAAAAAATGGCTCAATTCTATTTTAGCAAATGAGAATAGACAATTATTTATTGCTCTTGATAATGAAATTCCAGTTGGGACAGTTAGGGCGGACTTTGACAAACAAAATACTGAATATGAGTTATCCTGGACAATATCACCTGATTTTCGTGGTAAAGGAATTGGGAAAATAATGGTCAAATTATTAGCTGACAAATTACAAGCAAAAATCAGAGCAGAAATTAAAAATGGAAATGTTGCCTCAGTAAAAATTGCTGAATATGCAGGAATGACATTTAAGAAAGAAGAAAATAAGATTCTGCATTACTCAAACTATTGAATAACAATGCACTACACACAACACGCAATATAAAAAATTGAGCAGAAAGTGGTAAATATGAACATATTAGCAATAAATGAACTGTGTGATAAATTGAAAGTTTGGTGTTTCAAAATGCCCAACTTTTCATATTGCCATCCGTTAGCAACAAGTGTTCGACGAAACGGAAACGGGTATTACGCTTTGAAAAAGAACAATTTAGCTCTTTGAAAAAATATAAAGTAGAGATAACAATTTTAATCTTCCGACACACTTAAAAGAATTTATTAGATTACCCCACGCACACTCAGGCACATTTGGCTGCCCCAACACACAGGCAAACTCTTAGCAGCCAAAAGAGCCTTCGTTTTGCCAACGCTAAGAAACGTTTATTTAAAATAAAAATTAATTATGGTACTGTATTTGTGGATTAAAAAATTGAATATCTTAACTTTAATTAATTCTTAAATATAGTTGAACACTTTATTTCTATGAATAAAAAACTACTCTTTATTCTTATTCTAATTTGCACTATTTCATTTGAAAATTCCGCTCAAACTCTTGATGAAATAAGAACATCAGGGAAATATAATTGGGGTATTGGAGTAGGTTCAAATTATAATCTCGCCAGAAGGAATGCACTAGAAAGTTTAACAGAAAGCATTTCAATACATATTAAAAGTGAATTTGAGCAAATTGTTAAAGAAACCAATGATGATGTTGAGGAATATTCTAAAAGCGTTATAACAAGTTACTCTTCAGCAGTAATAAACCAGTACGAGGAAAGAGTACTAAAAGAGGAAGGTGGTAGTGTTGAAGTTCTTGTTTTTATTACAAAAGAGAATCTACAAAAAGTATTTAAGCAACGTGAACAAATAATTGGAGATTTTATAGCTCAAGGAGTAAGAGCCGAAAATGAATTAAGAATTGCTGATGCCTTACGATACTATTACTGGGCACTAGTTCTAAGTCGAAGCCATCCCGAAAACTCAAAATTACGCCATGACTTTTGCGGTAGTTTTGACGAACCTGTTATGATTGGCTTGTTCGACAGAATAAACAGAATCTTCTCAATGCTCAGTTTTAAAATTACCTCGATTAATGAAAGTAAAGAAACCCCTCAGAAACAAATCTTCTTTTCAATAAATTTCCAAAACAAACCAGTCAACAATCTAGATTACACTTACTGGATTGGTGATGGATATTCTAATCTTGTAAGTATTCGCGATGGCAGAGGAATTGCAATACTTGAAGGGCAAGCATCAAAAGAATTTGAAAGTTTAAGAATAAGGATTGAATACCAATATACAAATAAAGCCCACCTTGAACCCGAAGTAAAACTAATGATGGAGAGCGTTGTTATACCATACTTTGAAAGGGCAGAGATAAGAATGCCCCTTGCAGAAGTAGTTCAAGAAAAGGCTATCTCAAATGAAATCAGGGGCTTTACATTTATTGAATCGAATATGCCTGGGTATTCAACCTATCAAAATGTAGTTGAGCAGATTAACGCAGCAATACGAACAAGAAACCACCAAATTGTTAAGCCATTATTTACTTCGGAAGGTTTTGAAATATATAATAAACTCATTGCCAATGGACGAGTAACTTTACTTGACCAGCAATCTGATACGCTAAGCATCATCAGCTTTAACAATGAAACAATGGTGCGCTCAATACCAATGCTTTTCTCTTTTCACAATAACCGTGAGGAGTTTATTGAAAATGTAGTTTTTACTTTTGACGAGAAAGGGAAAATCAACAACCTTTCTTTTGCTCTAGGTCAAATTGCCATTAATGATATTCTGCAAAAACCAACAGGATTTGGTTCTCTTGAAGAGAAATATTTCCTAATTCAATTTATGGAAAACTATAAAACTGCCTACTCGCTTAAAAGGATTGATTATCTCGAGGCAATTTTTGATGAGAACGCACTTATCATTGTGGGTAATGTTGTAAAAACTGCCGAAGAACCCAACGATAGAATTAATTTAATGTATGGTAACCTTTCCAATGAGCAGATTGAGTATATTATCCTTTCAAAATCGGAGTATATGGAACGGATGAAAAGAGTTTTCGGCAGAAATGAATTCATAAACATACATTTTGAGGATAACCAGATTCGTAAAACACAGCGAGACGATAAGATTTACGGAATTCAAATTGCGCAGTATTACCATTCGTCAACCTATGCTGACAAGGGATATCTTTTCTTGATGATTGATTTAAACGACACCCTACAACCCAAAATATACGTTAGATCATGGCAGCCACATAAAAACCCTGATGGTAGCATTTTTGGGCTGGAGAATTTTAGGTTTTAACACACATATTTCCCATGAAACAACCTATAATAAGCGTACTATTAATTTTCAGCACAATAACCCTATTTGCCCAAGAGTTCGAAGTGCGAGAGTTTAAAGCCGTACCCAACGACATGGCAGCTCGTAGATACGAGAAGCGCACTGTTAACGATGAACCCAGCGCCCTAATAAAAATTACAACAAATATCAAGGGTATGCAGTTCGAATCCAACGTAGGCATTGTGGAGGTGGAGCATAAGGGCGATGGCTACTGGCTGTACGTGGTTCCACGCGAAAGACGCATAAGGCTAATGTCAATTGGCTTTATATCCCTGGAAGTGGATATGCCTGAACCTGCACAACCGCTTATGGTTTATCATCTAGTCGTTGCCCCCAAAGGTGTTTATCACACATCCGATTTGGTGAGGGTTACTTTTCGAATGAATCAGAGCAATGTATATGTTCAATCAGGCGAGAGTGCGCCTGTACTTTCATCTAGCAATAATGCTGTTTTTAATGTCCCCAAAGGTGAACGAACATTTCGTTTCATAAAGGATGGTTTTTTTGAGGAAGAAAAAACGATAAATGCTGAAAAAGAAGAAGTTATTGAGATTACCTTAAAACAAGGAGACTCATCTACGAAATTAGCCTTAAGTGGGCATATTATTGTAACCAGCGAACCCTCTGGGGCTGAAATTTATCTTAACGAGCAAAGAGTTGGTAGTACTAACTACCAAAACAGGCATTTGGCTGGAAAATATACGCTTAGGTTGCAACATCCAAACTATTACGAACACGTAGAGCAATTCGAATTAAAGGAAGGAACAACAGTAGAAATACCTAAAGTTAACTTAAAACCTCGTTTTGGTTACTGGCAAGTAAACTCAACCCCCTCTGGTGCAGACGTTTTACTAAACGGGAGAAGCATCGGACTAACACCCATAAAGAAACAGGTTATTCAAAGCGGGTTTCACGAGGTAACATTACGTAAAACCAACTACCATGAACATAAAGAATCGCTTAAAATATCTGATGGCGATGATAAAAATCTAAACATCGCACTTAATGAAGCTTTTGGCGACTTGCAGATTACATCTGAACCCTCTGATGCAAGGGTTTTTATTGACAACAAGGAGGTGGGTAAAACTCCTTATCGTAATCCACAAATGCCATCGGGAACATACAGCATTAGGATTACAAAAGAACTTTATGCCGATGCAAACGAAGTGATTACAATAGTTGATGGGAAGAAAACAGAGATATATATTGCTCTAACAAAAAACTACGGCACACTAAAAATCAATTCACAAGGCTCACAAATATCTATTAACGGTAAAACCTTTGCCACCAATAACTATTCAGCAAATTTAGCACCTGGTGAATATAGGGTAAAAGCAACCAAGGAAAAGCATAGGGACGAAGAAAAAACAGTTTTTATAATGCTGGGGCAAACCGAAGACATTACACTTACACCCAAACCAAGACAAGGTGCAGTAAGCATAACTACCACCCCCTTTGAAACAAGAGGAGCAGAAATATTCATAGATGGCATTAAGCAGAAGCACACCGCCCCAGCAACTATACCCTTACTTATTGGTAGCTACAATATCACTATTAAAAAAACTGGATATATTGATGTTTCCCAAAATGTTAACATCTCCGAGGGCAAAGAGGAATCATTATCACTAAAAATGATTACATACGCTGGAAGCCAACTACAGCAAGCAAAAAAACATCGGATTTCTAAAGCTCTTTATGGTACAGCAGCTATAGCTGCTGCTGGAACTGGAGCTTATTATAGATATTCGGTTATATCACTCAGTAACGATTATGCTACAGCAACAGGTAATGCAGCCGATATATACAGTAAAATTGATAATCACGACCTTTACTCTTGGGTAGCCTTTGGTGCTGCAATACCGCTAGGTGTAATGTCTTTGGTAAAATCTTATCAGTATAAATCGAAAGTTGAGCAAAATATGAGAGTTGATATTTGCCGAAGTGATAAGTACTTTTATGGTGCAGCAACAATAGTATCATTAGGTATAGGTGGCTACTATCGCTATTCGATGCATAATCTAACCAATGATTATAACAACGCAACAACCGATGCCACCTCAATTTATGGTAAGATTGAGCAACACGAATTTATTTCGAATGCTGCATTTTCAGTTGCAGTGCCTTTTGCTGTAATGACAATTGTAAATTCGGTGCAGCAAAATAGTTCATTAAAAAAAATTAGAGCTGGTGCGATGCCTACCAAAAATGGTGTGGTGTTTGGTTTAAGTTATCAGTTTTAGAATTTCTAAAAAGTATTAAGGATATGGTCAATAAAATGTTTTTTAATCGGTTGAGAGTTTTCTCTCTTATTGTTTTAACAACGATACTTACCACCTGTAAGCCCGAAAGAGATAATCCTTGGGATATACTAGCAAATATCTCGCCCGATGAATGGGCACCCAATAACCTATCGATAGAGAATGTTAATATTTTGGAAAAGATAATTAGCTGGAACTATTCAGGTGATAACAGGATTCAAGGTTTTAAACTCGACAGAAAGGTTGGTAATGATAATTGGGAGGTTGCGCACCAAGCATTTGACAAAAGCACCAAAAGTTGGAATGATACTGATATTACTCCCGATTCTACCATAATATACTCTTATCGTTTATATTCATTTGCAGGAGATAAAGAATCTACTGAAGTGACCATTACAAGTAAACCTAGTTTCCCAGCCCCAACTAATCTACAAATTGAAAAAGTTAACGAAATTAAATACAAGCTTACTTGGACAGATAATTCCATAGGCGAACAGGGGTTTAAAATTGACCGTAGAACAGACAATGGTGACTGGACTATCGCCCACGGAGTTGTTGACGCTAACCAAACCGCATATATTGACACTAATGTCTTTGTTGCAAAATCATCAATTAATATTGAGTATAGGATTTATGCCTATTACCAATCGTACGAAACTACAAAAGCCTTTGCAAATACTAACGCAGCGTTAACACCCCCATCAAATCTGCAAATTACGCAAAATAGCATTACTTCCGTAACTTTAAATTGGACTGATAACAGCACGGGCGAGGAGGGTTTTAGAGTAGAGCGTAAGCACGGCTCAGGTGAGTGGCAGCAGATTGCCCAAACCAAGGAAACCACCCTTAACGATAACGAATTTGAACTCAACACCACCGTATACTACCGCATAAGCGCCTATATTGAGGAATACAACTCAGCGTATGCTGAGGCAAACTTCGATGCCACTATACCACCGCCCACCAACCTAACCATTTATGCTAACTCCAACACATCCATTACCCTAAGTTGGGACTATACACAAACTGGATACCAAGGGTTTAAGGTTGATAGAAGGATTGACGAGGGGGCATGGGAAGAGTGCTATGTCAGCCTAGATGCGACTCAGAGAACCTACACCGACAATGCGATGGACTTTACCAGCAACAACCTATATTCGTATAGGCTTTACGCCTACCACGAACTCCAAAATTCAGAAAAGGTAGATACTTATATTGGCAAGCCCATATTAAACACCCTCGAGGTAACTGCAATTACAGCCACTACCGCCACAAGTGGTGGCAATATTACCAATGATAGCGGTTCAGCCATAACGGACCGTGGCATAGTGTGGAGCACCTCTCAGAACCCCACGGTGGATAGTAATCAAGGTATAACGTCCAACGGCTCGGGTACTGGTTCCTGGGAGAGTGAACTTGTCGAACTCCAACCTGGAACGGTTTATTACGTGCGAGCCTATGCCACTAATAGTTTGGGTACGCAGCATGGCAATCAATTTAGTTTTTCTACTTGGCAAGGAGAGGTTTCAGATATTGATGGTAACATATATCGTACAGTAGTTATTGGCAATCAGGATTGGATGGCTGAGAATTTACGCACAACTAGATACCGAAACGGAATAGATATACCCACAGGGCTTAGTCTCAATGATTGGGGAAATACCACCTCTGGGGCATTTGCCATTTACCCATACTCAAGCATAGATGGGTTTAGCTCAGTTAATGAGGTTCTAAAAGCTTACGGTGCGCTCTACAACTTCTACGCCGTAGCCGATAGTCGTGGGCTATGCCCTACAGGCTGGCACGTTCCCACTGATGCTGAATGGCAGGAACTTGTTGATTACGTCGTAAATCAAGGGTACCCAAACAATTCATGGGAAGTAAACGGTGCAAGCAATGCCCTTAAATCTTGCAGGCAGGTTAGCTCGCCGCTGGGTGGTGATTGCGCCACCAGCACGCATCCCCGATGGGACTTACACAGCACCCACTTCGGCACCAATCAATTTGGTTTCTCTACTATTCCTGGTGGAGCATGTGGCTATGTCGGAGATCACTTTGTTCATATAGGCCGCTGGGGATACTGGTGGTCTTCTTCTGAATATGATGTTTCGAACGCTTGGCGTAACAGTATGGGAAACGAAAGTGGGTGGGTTACTTTTTCTTACAACAGCAAGAAACTAGGGTTCTCAGTCCGCTGCGTAAAAGATAACTAATTTTATTACAAGTGATATATTCTGTTTAGTTGAATGCAGCTAAACACTTCCCCTCTCGCCTCATAAATAGTTTAATGCGGAAAAAACTTATTCGAGAGAGTAACCATACACCTAGAAGCACAGTAATGCTATGTTCAACAATCGTAAAGCCCTTTGGAAAAGTGCTTTTTTGAAAGTTGTGTATCTTTGCAGTATATCATGACAAGTAAAGTTAAAATATTGAAGAGATGAATGAAGCAATAATAAAATCTAGAATTGAAGCCGAAATCACAGAAGGGAATTTGTTTGACAAAGCACTTAGGAGAAACCGTGATTTTTTTAGTATTCCAATTAAAACGGAAAATAATCTTTTTACTTCATTTTCTTATAATAGCAATGGCGTAATTTTAGAAAACAGCAAAATTTATCAAAACAAATATTTTAATCCAGATTGGGATTTTAATTTCGCATATGTTGCAGATATAACCTTTGATGGTTTCTTATGCTATGATGACGCATTTCATCTAGTTCATAAAGAGAAATTTTCTTTTACTTGTTGTGTTCTTTGTTTAAAACATACTAACTTTCCATTAGAACCTAGTAATTTCGTTTTCTTTAAAAATAATGTTCGAAGGCATTTTTTGAGTCATTTTTTTTTAGACAATTCTATTACTACAAAAACATGTTTTATGTATCTAACTAATAAATAACTCTTTAAATTCTCATTAAAAATTTGTAAATTATAAAAAGACAATAGACGTACAACCTAAACTGCCTGAAATGATAACAATAAAAGACCCTTTTGAGATTTTAGACTTGCTTTACGATAACTATAAAGTTGGGGAGGAAGGGTTTGATAAAATTACCATTTAGTGATTGACTAGGTAATTTTGTTTCAAAAATTATTTTTTTTTAATATGTAAGTTTATAGGATATACTTTTTAGTTGGAATACAAACTTAGTCAAGTTATGAAGAGAATACTTCAATTTTTAGATCGAATAATTACTTTTTCATTTGCTAAAGTTATGGCAATTACAGGGCTTATAATCCTTTTTATTAGTATTCTTTGGCTTGTATTTGTTAATAAAATCTTCATAATAGGAATTAAACCTATTGATATAGAAATTGCTTCAAAAATTGGAGGCTTTATTGGGGGCATTATTGGTGTTTTTTGGTCAGGTGCAGGTGTTATTCTCATTTATGCTACTTTTAATAAACAAAAGGAATTTAATGAAAACCAGGCTTTTGAACAATCCTTTCACAATTTGATGAATAGTTATCATACTATTATCAATAACACAAAGGGAAGATTAGTAATATTTGATGATTCTGAAAAAAAAGGAAGAGAACTTGAATCTTTTGGAAGAGATTTTTTTTCAGGCTTTCTTTTAAAATTTAAAAAAACTATTAACGATAAATCTTTTATTGACAATATTTTAGTTAAAAAAGATATTCATGAAGTAATTGAGCATCATAATAGTGGTAAACCAAATGAACTATTTCCAGCAAATCTTTCTAGTTATATTATATCCTCTAAGTTTGAACCACCTAAAGAACCAGGTCTATCAATCGAATTAATTAATGCAATGTATGAATATTGTTATGAAAAACATCAAAATAGCCTTGGGCACTATTTTAGATTTATTTATAATATTTTTAAATTCATTATTGTAAATAAAGAATCTGAGGAAGAAAAAAGGAAATATATTAGTTTAATTCAAGCTCATATGAGTAATGATGAACTTGGAGTATTATTTTATAATGGTTTAAGTAAGTTTTCCAAAAACAAGGAAGGTTTGCATCAGTTTAAAAAATGGATGGAAACATATAACTTCTTTGAAAATATGGATAAAAGTTGCTTATTATGTATTAATGATTCTAAATTTTATAATACTGAATATAAGTATTTTACTCGATAATAATAAGTACTTATGCTATCATTGAATGTAAAAATACTAGGCTGCATGCCCACTCGCAGATTATTCGCTTGCTTGATACTTTGTATCTGCTGGTTAGGGAAGCGTCAGAATCTCAGCATATTTGGTGCTCCTGATTGTTACCAAACATAATAACAACAACTTTTTGAAATAAATTATGAGAAGTGAAAATCCTATAAAACTCACAACAATTAATGGGGTAAGAATTCCTGTTAATATTTATAGATATCTAACAATTGATAACAATTTTTACAATTCTATATTACAAAACTATCTTTGGTTTTCCAAACCTACTGATTTTAATGACCCCTATGATTGCAATTTGTCAATTTCACACACCTTCAATGAAAAAGACTTGTACTCTTTCTATTTAAAAACCAAAGAATACTATGAGAATATAGGTATATCTGAATTTAGTAGTTTTAACATAGATGAAAGGGTAGAATTATTTAATAAGAATCCAAAAGAATTTATGGAAGCTATGGAAAGTGGATTGAAGAAAATTTATTCAAATGATTTTGGCGTTTGTTGTTTTAGTGAAAAAAAAGATAATCTTATAATGTGGTCTCACTATGCCGATAAACACAAAGGAGTGTGCTTGGGGTTTAATATTTTGAAAGATACATTTTTCTTTAATGTTCCATTTAAAGTAGTATATTCCAAAAAATATCCAATATTCGAATATATAAAAGAAAGATTGGGCAATCGAAAGTTATCCAGCCAATTCCATCTAGCAACTAAATCAAAGGATTGGGCATATGAAAAAGAAATAAGAATTATTAAAACAAAGGACAATGAAAACTTTCAAGGTGCTATTTCATTTTTGAAATCTTCCCTTGTAGAAGTTATTTTTGGTTGTAAAGCGAATGATGATGAGGTTAGAAACATTATAGACTTAATGAAATTAACTAATTACTTATGTAGGTTCTCAAAAATGGGGTTAAAAGAATTCGAGTTTGGTTTAGTAGAAAGCATAATTGATTGATGATACTTAATAAAGAAATAAATATTAAGTTTTATTATATAGGTTTACAAAGAGGGTTAACAATGAGAACTTATAGTGTTTGGCAAATGAGGCGTAAGTAGCATTATCAGCTCGGTTCACATCGCCCAAACTGTTCGCAATCAAAACCTTTCCAACATCCTTTAGTATTTATTGCCATTTCACACCTTTTGCCAATAAAACCAACTCATAATCGCAAGCACATTTGCAAGCCCGCAGCAGCCCAACGCTATTACCAAAGGCTTGCAAAAGAGCTTTCACTTAAATGAAATGGAATGGAAAAAAAATTATTGCCATCGCACGAAAGTATTAAAATTGTAATTTGAATATATTACTGTAAAGAAAACGAGAGCTAAATTATTGGTAGGAAAAGACAATAATGCGTAAACCTAAACACCAGTTGCTAACACGGGGTGTACAAAATGCTGGTTTCTAGCGGATTAGGTCACTTCTCGTTCCAATCCAGCTTCGTCTCGTGGGGACGATGACGATGTTCCAATATCCAGCACTTTTTACACCCCCCACCGTTAACGGCAAGTGGGGAAAATACTGCAAAAAGGTTGCCATCAAGTACATCGAAAGGAATTTCAGGAAACCCCAAAACATAAATGAATAGGAACTTAGATATTTAGAAAGGGGAATGGTTGGGATTGAATAAAAAACACATAAAACAAAATTATATTGGTTTTTCAGAAAGTTATTCGTGCTTAGTATCGGGCTGATATAAAAGGAATAAAAAGAATAAAAAGAGAAAGTAGTCGCTACGCTCCTACTTCCTAATAAAGGACAAAACCCAAAATATAGCATACACGCTTATAGACAAAATTCCTGAATGGGAAAACTTCCAAATTTAACGTTTCGGGTCGAAAAAGATGCTATTGGAAAGTCAATCGCTTCGTTGGATAGACAATTGGTTGGGATTGTAGAAATTATACCAAATTTGGAGGGTACCAGCTGAATAGGATAATTTTCAGCGTTTTGCATCGGGTTGACAGATAAAAAAGACAGGAAGTAGTCGCTGCGCTCCTACGTAGTAATAAGAATTTAAAACAGGAAAACACTCTGAAATAAAAAATATTCGCTAGTTTTGGATAACAATTGAAAAAAATAGCACTTGGAAGGCTATCTTTTTTTATTGGATAGTTTACTGTGTAGGAATAAATAAAAAACTTAACACCAGCCGTTAACACGCGGTAAAAGCAATGTGGGGGATGTGACGACTTCGGGTCAGCATAACTCGCATTGGGTGGTTTTTAGCGGCGGATGAGGACGATGAGCCACGAACTCCCCCACTGCTTCTACCGCCATCCGTTATGGGCAATTATCTGAAAAACAAAAGATTAAGATAACACTTACGTATCTAATAATAAGGTTTGGTTCTATTTTAATTTATATTATCTGATAACTCAACAATATATTAATTCTAATTTGAATGAATATGAGCAGATTAAATATTAAACTTATTCTTCCATATAACTACTACACGATTAGAAGAGTAAAAATAAAGCTAAGTAATGGAAATGAGTTCAACATTATGCATCGTGAGCATTTAGAAATAGATATTGAAAATGCTGAATGGATTGAATTTAAACTTGATTATCATAAATATAAACTACAGCTTGAAAACATTAAACCTGAAGAATATATTATTGTAACCTTAGACTTTAGAGATTATTTCCCTTTTTACTTTCTTGATATAATGTTTAAAAATTCTATGCTAGCTAAACTTGTTACGAAAGGAGAATTTGAAAATTACGAAACAAAACATTCGTTAATTGAACAAAAAGAAAAGTTAAAGAAAAAGGATTATGCTGCATTAGCAATGAATTTGTTAGTTTTTCTAACATTTATTTTACTTTCAATTTTTTACTCAAAAATTGACTCGTCAGATAAGAATTTTGTCTTTATTATCGGAGTTGCGGGTTTAATATCAAACTCAAGATTTATTTTTAGAAAAAGGGTCGATTTGAGAACGTTTAAACTTTCGATGAGTCTTGGGTTTTACATAATTATGTTATTGCTAATCTTCTTCAATTTCGATAATATCATCAACTTTAGCGTTTTGATTATTTCGACGATTAGTTATTTAATAACTGCCCATAACAAGCGGTATATTTTACGCCCCGATTGCTAGGTTGGGTTTGTGTTCGTTTTATTTGTTACTTTTAACGTTAGATGAATACGCTGTTCCAAAGTGGGGCGCAAACATACCGCCAGCCGTTAGCAACAAAATTGAAATAGAGGCTTACGAAGTGCCTTCCAACAAAAATTAATTACTATCGAAAATGAAAACAATTATTATAAAACGACCTAAGGATAAAGAAAAATACTATAGCGATGTTGACATCAAAATCTTCATAAATGGGTCTTTAGTCGAGAAAATAGGGCAAAACGAAATTAAAGAAATTATAATTAACGAAAGTCCATTTGAGATAAAGGCAAAACTTAGAGGAGGGTATCAAAGTAAAAAATTAGAAATTGATCCTGTTAATTTAGATGAAATAGAAATCGTTTCAAATATATCTATTGGATTGCCCCCATTACTTATTTTTTCAGCGTCGATGCCGTTGTTTATTTTTGCAATGAATCGTGAAATATTTGACTTATGGAAAATAGTTGCTTTTCTTCTGTTCTTTGCCACATTAGTTGCTGCAATTATTCAATTTTTTAGAATTAGACGCAATGGAATTCTAATTTTTGAAAGCAAAGAACATAAAGTATAAAATCGAAACATTCACTCCAATAAAACATCAAACTACTTAGATATGAAAACAATAATACTTAAACGACCAAAAGACAAAGAACAATATTACGATGAAAGCAATTTTAAGATTTACATTAATGGAAAGCTAGTAGAAAAACTTGGACAAAATGACACAAAAGAAATAACAATAGAAGATGACGTCATTGAAATTCAGGCAAGAACATTTGGTTTTGATGGAAGTGCCAAAGAAAAAATAGAACTTGAAGATAAAACAGAATTGGAAATAGTTAGAGTTCTTTATTGGAAAAAGCCATCCCTAATTGCGTTTATTTTCCCGATATTTTTCACAATTCTATACAATTTAGAAAGTCAATGGATAAAAGTTTCATTGATAGTTTTTGCTATTATAATTTTCGGATTGATACTTTTAAAATATGTCAAAAATAAAGACAAGACAATTACAATAACAAAGATTTAATTATTTGACACATAAATTAAAATTCTGTTGCTAACATGGGGTGTAAAAAATGCTGGTTTTCCGCCGATTAGGAAGCAAATCGGCTTTTTCGAGACTGCGTCTCGGGGGATTCGGACGCTGCCCGAATCCCAGCACTTTTCACACCCCCGACCGTTGGCGTGCATTTAAAACAACTCTATGAAACACTTGAAATCATTTGAAGAATTTATTGAAGAACTTAATGAGTCAGCTTCAAAGTCAAATCAATTGACTGAAAAATACCGAATGCAAAAACTTGCCGATATTCCAATTGATAATTTAAAAGGTAAATATTGCATTTTAATATCTGTTGGGGAATCTGAAGGGAAATCCCTAATAACCGAACACGAACAGTATCAAGGTTTTCAAAAAACTACAAATCGGTACGTTCAACACCCAGAAAATCCTGATATTCCGGTGCAAGCTCATTATCATATTTATCCGAGCAAAGGAAAGAAAGAAATATATGCGGTAAATATGGACGGTACAGCACATCATAAGAAAAACCGGGGGTACGGAGTCCCTAAAAAAGAAGCAGATGAACTACGGAAAATGGGAGTTGAAATACCCGATGACAGAATAATTGAAAATAGAGAAATTGATTTTTCAGGATTTGAATTGGACCAAGTATTACTTCTAATTGAATAATAACACAAAATGAAGATTGTAACTTGGAATTGTAATGGAGCATTTAGAAAAAAGTTTGAATATATTTCGGACTTCAATGCTGACATTTACATTATCCAAGAATGTGAAAATCCAGCCATGTCTCGACACCCAAAATATCAAGAATGGGCTGAAAACTACATTTGGATTGGCGACACCAAAAACAAAGGACTTGCGATTTTCGCTAAACGGGGAATTGAATTAGAAAAACTCGATTGGTCAAATAAGTTCAAAGACCATTCAGTAAAATACTTTTTACCTTGTAAAATAAATCAGGACTTTGACTTACTTGCTGTTTGGACACACAGAAACAATTCACCGAATTTCGGATACATTGGACAATTGTGGAAATACCTACAAGTCAATAAAAACAAACTGAATACCACAATTATCGCAGGAGATTTTAATAGTAATTCGATTTGGGACGAATGGGACAGATGGTGGAATCATTCAGACGTAGTGAATGAATTAAAGGAAATTGGAATAGAAAGTCTCTACCACGAATTTACAGGAGAACAGCAAGGAAAAGAGACCAATCCGACTTTGTATTTTCAACGAAAAGTCGAAAGACCTTATCATATTGACTATGTTTTTGGTGCTAAAAAGTTCTCTGACCGACTGAAGAAAATTGAAGTCGGACAAGCAGATAAATGGTTGGAAATAAGCGACCATATGCCAATTTTGTGTGAGATTGACGACTGAAAATAAAAAACGACACGCCAACAATGTATAAAAATAATAGCCGGGTCAGTAGTAAATTCAAGGGTTGTAGCTCGCTTCAACTTTCTTGTAACTTGACAGGAAAGTGCCACGCAGTCGGCTACTATTCTTATACTCAACGTTGTGCATAATTTTAATAACGACAATTATGGAATTAACAGGAGTTTTGCATCCTATTAGAAAAATTATATTATGAAAGCAATAACTATTTTACTATTAAGCCTAATTTGCAGCAATTTACTTGGACAAGAAATTGTAGACAAAGAAATCAAAACAGAAGTTAATGAAGTAACTGTTTTCATTGACAAAGCACAAGTTACAAGACAAAAAACGGTAGAACTTAACTCTGGAATTACAATTTTAAAATTTATAAACCTGTCCCCTTTCATTGACGCAAAAAGTGTTCAGGTTAAAGCGAGTGGTGATGTGACTGTTTTGGCAGTAAATCATCAGCAAAATTTTATTGATAAACTCGAAAAATCTGAAGAAGTAAAACAAATTGAAGAAAAACTTGATGACGTAAACGATCAATTAAAATTAGAAGAAACCTACCTTTCGATTTTAAAAGATGAATTGACTTTTTTAAATGACAATCGGATTATCGGCGGGAAAAACAATGAATTAAATATTTCGACACTCAAAGAAGCATCTGAATTTTACAGTACTAAGCTAACTGCATTAAAACTCAAAGAAATTGAAAGAAATAAAACTTTAGAGAATTTAAGGAAACAAAAGAACGAGCTTAAAAATCAATTAAATACGTTAACAAGCAAAAAAGAATTTGCTTCGGGTGAAATTTTAGTAAAAGTTCAAAGCAAAATTAAAACGAATCCGTCTTTCGAATTATCATATATCGTTGACAATGCAGGTTGGTATCCAACATATGATATTCGTGCAAAAACGATAAATGACCCCGTAGAAATCATTTATAAAGCAAATCTAAGGCAAGACACAAAAGTTGATTGGAAAAATGTGAAACTTAGTTTTTCTTCTTCAAATCCAAATTCTTCGGGAGTTGCTCCCGAACTTAAAACTTATTTTCTCGACTATTACAGTTTGCCGCCTGTTTATAATAAATCAATAAACTCTGTGACTGGTCAGGTTTTAGACCAAGAAAATAATCCATTGCCAGGCGCGACAGTAATGATTCCAGAAACGACAATTGGAGCCGTCACGGATATGAACGGAAAATATTCGATTACACTACCAAACAATGCTGGTTATTTAAGTTTCTCATCTATTGGCTTCAAGACTCAAACTTTGCCAATCACAAGTTCAGTAATTAATGTAAAAATGGTTGAAGATGTAATAGCATTAGAAGAAGTTGAAGTGGTTGGTTATGGTGTTCAGGAAGATGCTGATATTTCAACACAACTTCAAGGCAGAGTCACAGGAGTTTCAGTAAATAAAACAAAAAGCAGGGAAGCAGAAAGTATAGCAATTCCTTTTG
>Ga0265295_1005368_pt1 | contig 16377 bp, 12 predicted proteins | sample Munlansysbiofilm_FD_192503 | JGI IMG/M metagenome (GOLD analysis project Ga0265295, IMG submission 192503) | Leachate microbial communities from a municipal landfill in Southern Ontario, Canada - Methane capture system biofilm | ecosystem: Engineered > Solid waste > Landfill > Unclassified ... | reverse complement strand
TGTGCACGGGCTGGATACGCACCCCCTGCCGGGGGTCGCCAGCCTGGGGGTACGCCCCACCGTCACCCGCGACGGCACGTTGTTGCTGGAGACGCACATCCTCGATCGGCAGGTGGACGCCTACGGTAAACTGGTGTGCGTCGAATTTCTCGAATTCCTGCGCGACGAGGAATCCTTCCCCGACCTGACTTCCCTGACCGCCGCCATCCGCCAGGATGCGCAAGGCGCTCGTGACTATTTTGCCTCCCATGGACTATAGAGACACCCTGAACCTGCCCGAATCCCCCTTCCCCATGCGCGGCGACCTGCCCAAGCGCGAGCCGGGCTGGATCAAGGAATGGGAGGAAAAAGGCCTGTACAAACGGCTGCGCGATGCCCGCCGTGGCGAACCCCTGTTCATCCTGCACGATGGCCCGCCCTACGCCAACGGCAAGATCCACATCGGCCACGCGGTCAACAAGATCCTCAAGGACATGATCGTCAAGAGCCGCCAGCTCGAAGGATTCGATGCGGTGTACGTGCCGGGCTGGGACTGCCATGGCCTGCCGATCGAAAACGCCATCGAAAAACTGCATGGCCGCAACCTGCCGCGCGACGAAATGCAGGCCAAAAGCCGTGCCTTCGCCACCGAGCAGATTGGCCAGCAGATGGCGGATTTCAAGCGCCTGGGGGTGCTGGGCGACTGGGATCACCCCTACCAGACCATGAACCACGCCAACGAGGCGCTGGAACTGCGCGCCTTGAAAAAGGTCATGGAACGCGGCTTTGTCTATCGCGGCCTCAAGCCAGTCCACTGGTGCTTCGACTGCGCCTCGTCGCTGGCCGAATTCGAAATCGAATATGCCGACAAGCAAAGCCAGACGCTGGACGTGATGTTCCCGGCGGCCGACCCCGAAAAGCTGGCGGCCGCCTTCGGCCTGGCCCGGCTCGACCGGGAAGCCTTCATCGTCATCTGGACGACCACGGCCTGGACCATCCCCGCAAACCAGGCGCTCAACGTCAATCCAGCACTGGAATACAGCCTGCTCGACACTGAACGCGGCCTGCTCATCGTCGCCTCGGCGCTGGTCGAACAATGCCTCGAACGCTGGAAACTGCAAGGCCGGGTCATTGCCACGACCCAAGGCGAAAAACTCGATCACATGCCCTTCAGGCATCCGCTGGCGCATGTGGACCCAGGCTATGACCGCCTTTCGCCCGTGTATCTGGCCGACTACGCCACAGCCGAGGACGGCACGGGGATCGTGCATTCGTCGCCCGCCTATGGCCTGGATGACTTCAATTCCTGCCTGGCCAACGGGCTGGCCTACGAGGACATCCTCAACCCCGTGCAGGGCAACGGGGTATACGCGGACGACCTGCCGCTGTTCGGCGGCCTGCACATCTGGAAAGCCGTGCCCGTCATCATCGACGCGCTGCAAGCCGCTGGCCGCCTGCTGGACACCACCACCATCACCCACAGCTATCCGCACTGCTGGCGCCACAAGACGCCGGTGATCTACCGCGCCGCCGCGCAGTGGTTCATTCGCATGGACGAAGGCGAAGGCGTATTCACCGACCCGGCCCAGAAACCCGCCAAGACCCTGCGCCAGATCGCCCTCGAAGCCATCGACCAGACCCAGTTCTACCCGGAAAACGGCAAGATCCGCCTGCGCGACATGATCGCAGGCCGGCCCGACTGGTGCATTTCACGCCAGCGCAGCTGGGGCGTGCCGCTGCCGTTCTTCCTGCACGTGGACACGGGCGAACTGCACCCGCGCACCATGGAAATCATCGACCAGGCGGCCGACCTGATCGAACAAGGCGGCGTGGAAGCCTGGAGCCGCGTAACGGCCGAGGACATTCTGGGCGCCGAAGACGCCAGGCACTACACCAAAAGCACCGACATCCTCGAAGTCTGGTTCGACTCGGGCTCCACTTTCTGGCATGTGATGCGCGGTTCACACCCGGCCATGCACCACGACAACGGCCCCGAGGCCGACCTGTACCTCGAAGGCCACGACCAGCACCGCGGCTGGTTCCACAGCTCGCTGCTGCTGGCAGCCGCCATCTTCGGCCGCGCGCCCTACCGTGGACTGCTCACCCACGGCTTCACGGTGGATGGCCAGGGCAAAAAAATGAGCAAGTCGCTGGGCAACACGGTCGCTCCACAGGATGTCAGCAACAAGATGGGGGCCGAGATCATCCGTCTGTGGGTGGCTTCGACCGACTACTCGGGCGACCTGGGCATCGACGACAAGATCCTGGCACGCGTGGTGGACGGCTACCGCCGCATCCGCAATACATTGCGCTTCCTGCTGGCCAACACCAGCGACTTCGACGCGGCCCAGGACGCCGTGGCCTACGACGACCTGCTGGAAATCGACCGCTACGCCCTGGCGCGTGCGGCCCAGCTGCAACAGGAAATCCTGGGCCACTACCAGGTCTATGAATTCCACCCCGTCGTCGCCAAGCTGCAGCTGTTCTGCTCCGAAGACCTGGGCGGCTTCTACCTCGACGTACTCAAGGACCGCCTCTATACCACGGCGCCCAAGAGCCTGGCGCGCCGCAGCGCCCAGACCGCCCTGCACCAGATCACCCACGCCCTGCTGCGCTGGATGGCGCCGTTCCTGTCCTTCACCGCCGAAGAGGCCTGGCGCTGTTTCGGCGACAGCGACAGCATCTTCCTGGAAACCTTCACCTCGCTGCCCGAAGGCGACGAGGCGCTGCGCGCCAAATGGGCGCGCATCCGCGAAATCCGGGACCAGGTCAACAAGGATATCGAGGCCGTGCGCGCCGCAGGCAGGATCGGCGCCTCGCTGCAGGCCGAAGTGACCATCACGGCCCGGGCCGAAGACCTGGCCCTGCTGCAATCCCTGGGGGACGACCTGAAATTCGTCTTCATCACCTCGGCAGCCCAGGCCGTGGCCGGCGACGGCGACCTGACTGTCGACGTGCAGGTCACGGCGCATGAAAAATGCAGCCGTTGCTGGCACCACCGTGCCGACATCGGCCACGACCCGGCGCATCCTGAACTGTGCGGCCGCTGCACGGACAATCTGTACGGCGATGGCGAAACCCGTACCCACGCCTGAACTCGCACCCCCGCGAACAGCCCGCCTGCGGCCGCTCGCGGGCTGGCTGCTGTGGGCGCTGGCCCTGGTGCTGCTGGACCAGGCGACCAAGGCCTGGATCTCCGGCGCACTGCACTACGCGCAACGCATTCCCGTGCTGCCGCCCGTCTTTGACCTGACCCTGCTGCACAATACCGGCGCAGCGTTCAGTTTTCTGGCCGATGGCGGCGGCGCCCAGCGCTGGCTGTTCACCGGCATCGCTGCGGCTGCCGCCGTGCTGATTCTGCGCTGGCTGTACACCCATGCCAGAGAACGCCTGCTGTGCGCGGCCCTGACCTGCATTCTGGGCGGCGCCCTGGGCAATGCCATCGACCGGCTGATGCACGGCCATGTCGTGGACTTCCTGCTGTTCTACTGGCGCGACTGGTATTTTCCGGCCTTCAACCTGGCCGATGTTGCCATCACTTGCGGGGCCGCGCTGCTGATCCTGGACGAAATCCTGCGTGCCCGCCGCGCGCGCTCATCCTGAAGGAGATCCCATGGACCTGTCGGGCAAACACATCATCCTGGGCTTGACGGGCGGCATCGCCTGCTACAAATCGGCCGAACTACTGCGCCGCATGCAGGATGAAGGCGCCACGGTGGATGTGGTGATGACCGAAGCCGCCACCCGTTTCATCACGCCCGCCACGATGCAGGCCCTGTCCGGCCGCCCAGTCTGGGTGGACGCCTGGGACGAACGCATGGCCAATCGCATGGCGCACATCAATTTGACACGCGGCGCCGATGCCGTCCTGGTGGCGCCGGCCAGCACCGATTTTCTGGCCCGTGCCGCCCATGGATTGGCCGACGACCTGCTGACCACCCTGTGCGTGGCGCGCGGCGCCGTGCCCTTGCTGGCCGCGCCGGCCATGAACCACGAAATGTGGACTCATCCCGCCACGCAGCGCAACGCGGCGCAACTGCGCAGCGACGGCGTGACGCTGATCGGCCCTGATGCCGGCCCCCAGGCCTGCGGAGAAACCGGTTCGGGCCGCATGATGGAGCCCGACCAGATCCTGCGCGCCCTGATCGCCTTCTTTCAGCCCAAGTCACTGGCGGGCCGCCGTGTGCTGCTCACGGCCGGCCCCACCAGCGAGTGCATCGACCCGGTGCGCGTGCTGACGAACCGCTCATCCGGCCGCATGGGCTATGCCCTGGCCCGGGCAGCAGCAGAATCTGGGGCCGAAGTGGTGCTGGTGTCCGGCCCGACAGCACTGCCCTGCCCGGACGGGGTCGAACGCATCGCCGTGCGCGGCGCCACCGACATGCATGCCGCCGTAATGGCGCGAGCGGGCTGGGCCGACCTGTTCATTGCCGTGGCGGCCGTGGCCGACTGGGGCATTGCCAACCCTTCGGGCACCAAAATCAAGAAACAACCCGGCGGCCAGCCGCCACAACTGGATTTCGTCCAGAATCCGGACATTCTGGCCGAGGTCGCTGCGCTGCCCGACGGCCCCTGGTGCGTCGGGTTCGCTGCCGAGACCGATCACCTGGCCGAACACGCCCAGGCCAAGCGCAAGCGCAAAGGCATCCCGGTCATCGTCGGCAACCTGGCCCAGGACGCCATGGATGCAGAAGACACCGAACTGATGATCTTCGACGACGAAGGGGCCCATCCCCTGGCCCGGCAACCCAAGCTGCAGGCCGCGCGCACACTGATCGCCTGGATCGCCGACCGCCTGCCCCGCTGATCCATGACCGCCCCGACCCCGAGCCGACACACGGGTTCTTTCCGGAGCCACTTTCCGATCTTTCTCACCACGGATTTTCATTGCCATGCAACGACGACTCATCCAGGCCCGCATCGTCAATCCCCTGCTGGGCACGGACGCCATCCCTCTGCCCGACTACGCCACGGGCGGCTCCGCCGCCCTGGACCTGCGCGCCTGCCTGGAAACACCCTTGAGCCTGGCTCCCGGCGCCCGCCTGCCGGTCCCCACCGGGCTGGCCCTGAACATGATGGACCCAGGGTTGGTCGCAATCGTCGCCTCGCGCTCGGGCCTGTCGCTGAAACACGGCATCCGCGTCGCCCAGGGCATCGGTGTCATCGATGCCGACTACCACGGGGAAATCAAGGTCCTGATGACCAATGACAGCGACACACCCTATGAGATCCAGCCGGGCGAGCGCATCGCGCAGCTGCTGTTCCAACCGGTCGTGCAGGTCGGTCTGCACTTGGTCGAGTCTTTCGACACGGCCACGGAACGCGGTGAAGGCGGCTTTGGCAGCACAGGACGACACTGACCCCGGATCCAGCCGGTGCCCAGTCAGCCTCATCGAATGATCTGGCGCTTTCCTGGGCGTATTCGCCCGGCCTGACTGCCAGCCCTACTTGCCCGCGCTGTTCAGGGTTTATCCCAGTTATTTTAGAAAATATTATCAATATATTATTTAGTCGGTCCAAAATGACTGACGGGGCTTGAAACGCTGCGGGTGCGGAACTAAGCGATATCCCTGGTTGCACTCGAAGATTTCAGATGGTTATACTGCGCCCGTCTTTCAGGTTGCCCTTTTTTATTTGTCACCAAGGCAGCCCGATCGACGGGGTTAACCAAACACCTCGCACGGCCGTGCCTGCCCTCGGGCGGCATGGTCCGACAGGCCCGGGCTTTCTTTCCACAGAGACAAGGGATCCCCCGGAAAGAGGCCGACAGCATCATCGCACACGCTCTACCCGACCCATCAAGCGATTGGATCCGTCATAAAGGAGAATCCAGACATGAGCAGGCTGACCAAACTTTCCACCCTCACCGCAGCAATCCTGCTGGCGACCGGCGCTGGCGCGGCGATGGCCGCCGAGGGCCCGATCAAGATCGGTGTGCAGGCCCCCATCACCGGCGAATACGCCGCCGAAGGCCAGGGCATCGAAAACGGCGTGCGACTGCTGGTCAAGCAGCAGAATGCGGCAGGCGGCCTGCTGGGCCGCCAGATCGAGGTGATCGTATGCGACGACGAAGGCAAGGCTTCGCAGGCCGCCATCTGCGGTCGCAAACTGGTCAATGACGGTGTGATTGCCGTGATCGGCACGTATACCAGCGGCGCCGCCCTGGCCGCTGCCCCGATCTATGCCGCTGCCAACGTCATCCAGACCTCCGACGGGACCAGCGACGAACTGACCCAGCGCGGCTGGAAAACGTTCTTCCGCAATGCGCCCCCCAACAGCGACGAAGCCGAATTCGTGGCCAACTATTTCGTCAAGGTCAAAAAATACCAGCGCATCGCCGTGCTGAGCGACCATTCCAGCTATGCGACCGGCCTGGCCAAGGCCACGGTAGAAGCCATCAAGAAAGAAGGCGGCAACATCATCGCCGAAGACTTCATCAATGCGGGCACCCAGGATTACAGCGCCGTGCTGACCAAGCTGAAATCCAAGAATCCGGATGTGCTCTTTTTCTCGGGCTACTATACCGATGGCGGCCTGATCCGCGCCCAGATGAAGCAACTGGGCATGGAAGCCGTATTCGTGGGCGGAGACGCCAACCAGAACGAGAACTTCGCCAAGATCGCAGGCAATGCGGCCCAGGGCGCCATCATCGTCAACGTGCCGGCCCCGGAAAACCTGCCTTATCCGGCCGCCAAGAAATTCCTGGCCGACTACACCCAGGAATTCGGCGCGCCCCCTCCCAGCATCTATACCCTGACCAATGCCGATGGCCTGCGGGCCGTCATGGCGGCCATCCAGGACACCCAGTCCACGGATACGGCCAAGCTCATCCCCTGGCTGCACACCCTGAAGCAGCCTTTCGGGGGCCTGACGGGTCCGTTCACCTGGGATGACAAGGGTGAACGCATCGGCAGCCTGATGTCGGCCTTCGAAGTCCAAGCCAACGGCAGCTACAAGACCATCTACCCGCGCCAACTCGACCCGCGCCAATAAGCCACGCCGGCCTGCGGACGGCAGACCGTAATGCGGCCTGCCGTCCGGAATGCCAGGGCGCAGCGGATCTTCGGCACGCCTGAAGACCCATCCCGAATGCTCCGGCGCGGCGACCACCTGCTGTCCCCGACCAGTCTCTGCAGGTCACGGCAGCCTGGAACCTCCATGGAAACCGATCGATGGACTTTATCCTCCAGCAATTCATCAACGGGGTTACGGTCGGCGGCATCTATGCCCTGATCGCCCTGGGTTACACGATGGTCTATGGGGTGCTCAAGCTGATCAACTTCGCCCATGGCGACCTGTGCATCCTGGGCGCTTTCATCGGCCTGACCACCCTGACTTCCGGAATCTTCGGCGGCCTGTCCACACCAGTCCTGCTGATCCTGGCGTTCCTGATCGCCATGATCGTGATCGCCGTAGCCGGAACGCTGCTCGACCAGTTCGCCTACAAGCCCCTGCGCAAGGCACCGCGCCTGTCGGCCGTGGTCTCGGCGCTCGGCGCATCGATGCTGATCCAGAATGGCATCATGCTGATCTGGAGCCCCAACGTCCAGGTCTTCCCCAACGACCTCCTGCCCAACATCACCTGGCAAATCGGCGGCGCCTATCTCAGTTTCGTCCAGTTGCTGATCATCGCTGGCGCCTTTGCACTGATGGCCGGACTGTACTTCTTCGTGCACCACACCCGTGTCGGCACCGCCATCCGCGCCACTGCCATCGACCAGGATGCCGCACGCCTGATGGGGGTCAACGTCAACCGCGTGATCGCCATGGTCTTCATCATCGGCCCGGTCCTGGGCGCGGTCGGCGGGCTGTTCATCGGCCTGTACTATCGCCAGACCTATTTCACCATGGGCTGGTCCTATGGCCTGAGCGCCTTCATCGCCGCCATCATCGGCGGTATCGGCAACATTCCCGGCGCCATGCTGGGCGGACTGCTGCTGGGCCTGTTCAACGCCTTTGCGGCCGGCTACGTTTCCAGTTCCTGGCAGGACGCGATTACTTTCGCCCTGCTGATCGCGATCCTGCTGGTGCGTCCCACCGGCCTGCTGGGCGAACGCGTCGCAGAAAAGGTGTAATCCATGGACAAACACATCAATCCAAGCACTCGAGCCCCCTCGGGCACGGCCCGCGTGCTGCGCCTGGCCGGCCCTGCGCTGTGGGCTCTGGGCCTGCTGATCCCGCAGCTGCTGTCGCCCGCCTGGATCACCATCGGCGGCATCTTTGCCATCTATTCCATCGTCGCCCTGTCCCAGGATATCGTGCTGGGACGCGCCGGGATGTACGACATGGGCCACGCCGTCTTCTTCGGCATCGGCGCCTACACCTGCGCGATCCTGTCACTGTTCTACAACTGGCCCGTGCTCTGGACCATCCCGGTGGCGATCCTGCTGGCGGCAGCCCTGGGCGCCATCCTGTCGGCCCCCATCGTCAAGCTGCGCGGCGACTACCTGCTGGTGGTCACGATCGGCTTCAACGCCATCTTCGTGCTGGCCATGCAGAACAATCTGTTCGGCCTGACCGGGGGCGCCGACGGGCTGTTCGGCGTCAGTGGCCCAACCCTTTTTGGCCACATGTTCGGCACGCAAAGCGATCTGTTCTACCTGGACTGGATCGTCCTGGCCATCGTTCTGTGGTTGATGCGCAATCTGGACCGATCTTCGCTGGGGCGCACCTTCCGCTACCTCAAGCATGACGAACTGGCAGCCACCACCCTGGGGGTCAATGCCCGCAACTACAAGGTCGCCGCCTTTGCCCTGTCAGCCGGGCTGGCCGGGCTGGCCGGGACGCTGTTTGCCATGCAACTGTCGGCGGTCAGCCCAGGTTCGTTCCGCTTCACCGATTCGGTGGTGCTCTTTGCCATCGTACTGGTCGGCGGCCAGGCTTCCGTGCCCGGCGTGCTATTGGGCACGGCCATGATGTTCGTGGTCCCGCAAATCTTCACTGAATTCGCCCAATACCGCTATCTGGCCTTCGGCGTGGCGATGATCCTCGTCATGATCCTGCGTCCGCAAGGCATCTGGCCGGCTCGCAAGGGGGTCATATGAATACCGCTGTTTCCCAGCCATCCGGCCATGACGCCGACGTCCTGCTCGAACTCGACGGCATCGGCATCAGTTTCGGCGGCCTGCGCGCAGTCGACGATCTCAGTTTCAAGATCCGGCGCGGCGAAATCGTCGGCCTGATCGGCCCCAATGGCGCCGGCAAGACCACGGTGTTCAACATGATCACCGGGGTCTATCGTCCCACCGACGGTCACATCCGCTGGCACGGCCGCGACATCACGGGGTTCGCACCGCACCGCATCGCCGCCGCTGGCATCCGCCGCACCTTCCAGACCATCCGGCTGTTCCAGGACATGACGGTGCTGGAAAACGTGATCGCCGGCCAGCACCTGCGGATGCGCCAGTCCTGGTGGCAGGGGCTGTTGAACACACCAGCCCAGCGCCGCGAAGAGCGCGAACTGATCGAGCGCGCGATGACGGTGCTGCAGCAGCTCGACCTGGCCGATGTGGCCCATGAAATTGCCACTTCCCTGCCCTACGGCGCCCAGCGCCGCGTCGAAATGGCCCGCACGCTGGTGGCCGAGCCCGAACTCATCATCCTGGATGAGCCGGCTGCCGGCCTGAACGAACAGGAATCCGCCGGCCTGAATGACACCATCCGCGCCATCCGGGACAAAGGCATCACCGTGATCCTGGTGGAACACGACATGAGCGTGGTCATGAACGTCACCGACAACATCGTGGTGATCAATTTCGGCAAGAAGATCGCCGAGGGCAAGCCCGCCGACATCCGCAGCAACCCGCTCGTCATCGAGGCCTACCTGGGCCAGGACGACGACGAGGACGACCCGCTGATGAACACCGTAAAAGACCAGGTGAATGCATGACCGCCCCCTTGCTCCAGATCGAAGACCTGCACGTCAGCTATGGCCACATCCAAGCCTTGAAGGGCATTTCCCTGCACGTCCAGGAAAAAGAAGTCGTGGCCATCCTAGGTGCCAATGGTGCCGGAAAGACCACGCTGATGCGCACGCTCAGTGGTCTGATCACCCCGCAGTCGGGCAAGATCACCTTCGCCGGCCACGACATCACCCGCATGGGTGCCGACCGCATCGTGCGCCTGGGCATCGGCCAGTCCCCCGAAGGCCGCCGTGTGTTCGGCACGTTGTCGGTGGCAGAAAACCTGCGCATGGGTGGCTTCACGCGCCCGGCCGCCGAAATCGACGCCAGCTGCGAACACGTCTACAGCATCTTCCCGCGCCTGCTGGAACGCCGTGACCAGCTGGCCGGCACGCTGTCGGGCGGCGAACAGCAGATGCTGGCCATTGGCCGTGCCCTGGTGACCAAGCCGCGCCTGCTGCTGCTCGATGAGCCCAGCCTGGGCCTGGCCCCGATCATCGTGCGCAATATCTTCCAGGTGCTGCGCGAGGTGCGCGACAGCGGCGTCACGATCCTGATCGTGGAACAGAACGCGCGCATGGCGCTCAAGCTGGCCGACCGCGGCTACGTACTGGAAGTCGGCAAACTGTCGCACGAGGGTTCTGCTCGCGAATTGCTTGCTTCACCGGAGATCCAGGCTGCGTACCTGGGCCACTGAGCACCCACCCCGATTTTGCCCAGCGCAAGCTGTCTGGCCCCATGCAGGGGCCGCTTTTTTTCCTCGCATGCCGCCCGGGTTATGCTAACGGGCCTGCTCTGCAGTCCCTCCCTTTCAATCACACAGGAATTTCCCATGAGCCAAGCATCCGCCCGCCACATTCTGGTCGACAGCGAAGAACAATGCCTGAAACTGAAGGCCGACATCGAAAGCGGCGCCGATTTCGCGGCCATCGCCCGTGAGCACTCCAGTTGTCCCTCCAGCCGGGATGGCGGCAATCTGGGTACATTCGGGCGCGGCCAGATGGTGCGGGAATTCGACGAGGTCGTCTTCAGCGCGCCCGTGGGCGTGGTCCAGGGCCCGGTCCGCACGCAATTCGGCTACCACCTGGTCGAGGTCACCGAGCGCCAGGACTGAGCGGCAGCGATCGCGCATCCCTCCACCTCGCCGCTTGCAAGCGGCTCGGATTCGACAGGCACGACAGTCTCAAGCCGCAGCATCCCTCCACCTCGCCGCTTGCAAGCGGCTCGGATTCGACAGGCACGACAGTCTCAAGCAGCAGCATCCCTCCACCTCGCCGCTTGCAAGCGGCTCGGATTCGACAGGCACGACGGTCTCAAGCCGCAGCATCCCTCCACCTCGCCGCTTGCAAGCGGCTCGGATTCGACAGGCACGAAAGAGTCCGCAGGGACTCTTTCGTGTCCTGTCTCATCCAACCATCATCAGGCTGGCGTTGCCGCCGGCGGCAGCGGTGTTGACGCACACCGAGACCTCGCGGACCAGCATTTCCAGCGGGTAGGTCTTGCCAGCGGCCAGTTCGTCGCTGCGGCGGGCCAGAAGCGGGACGATCGGACCTGGACGGCCGGCGATCGCGCGTGAAAATTCCTGCAGACTGTCGCTATCGCCCTCGTAGAGCACGGCCTGGAAATCAGCCGTCACGGCGGCGTCGGCCGCCACCCAGCGGACTGCCGCACCCGACGGACGCGCCGCATGGAAGGCACGCGCTTCGGGACAATCCACCCACAGCATGTCGTTGCCCGTGCGATGACAGGCTTCCAGCTGCGCCTGCGCCCCGGCTGCACTGACCGCATGACACAGCACCGTGCCGCGCGGCTTCAAGTAGTACTGATTGGTCTCGCCCGTCGGTCCGGGCAGCGTCAATGGCCGAGCCCCCTTGCCCACCACACCCTCGACCGGCAGGCCGCTGGGCATGTCGGCCAGCAGACGATGCAGATACAGGGGGCCACCGGCCTTCGGGCCAGTGCCCGACAGACCCTCGCCACCGAAGGGCTGCACGCCCACGGTCGCGCCGACGATGTTGCGGTTCACGTAGACATTGCCCGCATGGATGCGGTCGGTGACGTGGCGTACCGTTTCGTCCAGGCGGGTATGCACACCGAACGTCAGCCCATAGCCCCGGGCGTTGATGGCATCGATCACCGCATCGAGATCCTGCCGACGATAGCGCAGCACATGCAGGACCGGGCCGAAGACTTCGCGCTCCAGTTCAGCGATGTCGGCGATCTCGATCAGGGTCGGCGCCACAAAGGTCCCGTGGCGTGTCTGCTCGGCATCGAGCGGGTACCGATCGACCGCATGGCCGGCCGCCCGCATGGTCTGGATGTGGCGCTCGATCACAGAACGGGCTTCGGCATCGATCACCGGACCGATATCGGTGGACAACAGTTCGGGGCGCCCCACGCGCAATTCTTGCATGGCGCCACGCAGCATCGTCAGCGTGCGCTCGGCGCAATCTTCCTGCACACACAGCACGCGCAGCGCCGAGCAGCGCTGGCCTGCCGAATCGAACGCCGAACTGAGCACATCGTAGACCACCTGCTCGGTCAAGGCCGACGAATCCACAATCAGGGCGTTCTGCCCGCCGGTCTCGGCAATCAAGGGGACGGGATGGCCATCGCCATCCAGCCGATCCGCCAAGGTCGCTGCGATCAGCCGGGCGACCTCGGTCGAGCCGGTAAACATCACCCCGCGGACCGCCGGGCTGGCGACCAGCGCCGCGCCTACGGTCTCGCCCCGGCCCGGCAGCAGTTGGACCGCGTCGGCCGGGATGCCGGCGCGATGCAGCACCGACACGCCATAGGCAGCTATCAGCGCCGTCTGCTCGGCTGGCTTGGCCAGCACGACATTGCCGGCAGCCAAGGCAGCCGCGATCTGTCCCGTGAAAATCGCCAGGGGGAAATTCCAGGGGCTGATGCACAGCACGGGTCCCAGCGGCCGGTGACTGTCATTGGAAAAGGATTCCTCGATGCGCACGGCGTAATAGCGCAGGAAGTCGACGGCCTCGCGCACTTCGGCAATGGCGTTGGGAAAGGATTTCCCGGCCTCGCGCACAATCAGCCCGATGGCCGATTGCATTTCATCTTCCATCAGCTGGGCGGCATGCCGCAGGCATTGTGCCCGCTCGACAGCCGGCGTGGCCTGCCAGATCGGCGCCGCATACTCGGCCCGTTGCACGGCGGCCTGAACATCGGCCTCGTCGGCTTCGATCACCTGTCCGACCACATCCCGGTGATCTGCCGGATTGAGCACGGCACGGGCACGTTCGTCGCGCCATTCGCCCGGTGGCGCAGCACGCCATGCCTGGGCCGCGCTGCCCAGCAGCGCAGCCGCCAGCGACCCCAGGCGATGCTCGTTGCTGAGATCCAGGCCTGCCGAGTTGGCACGGTCCTCGTGCGCCCGGTACAGGTCACGCGGCAAGGGGATGCGGTCGTGCGGAGCCCCCAGGGGATGAACGGCCCGCGCCTTGCGGACCGGATCGGCCACCAGGGCATCGATGGGCAGGTCGCGGTCGCCGATCTGGTTGACGAACGACGTATTGGCGCCATTTTCCAGCAGGCGGCGCACCAGATAGGCCAGCAGCGTCTCGTGCGTACCCACAGGCGCATACACCCGGCAGGGTCGGTTCAGACGGCCCTTGGCGACCGGGCCGACGACCTCTTCGTACAAAGGCTCGCCCATGCCGTGCAGGCACTGGAACTCGTATTGCCCGGGATAGTAGTTTTCGCCTGCCATGTAGTAGATGGAAGCCAGCGTCTGGGCATTGTGCGTGGCAAACTGCGGAAAGATGGCTTCCGGGGCCGACAACAGCTTGCGCGCGCAAGCCAGGTAGGACACGTCCGTATGGATCTTGCGCGTGTAGACCGGATAGCCTTCCAGGCCATCGACCTGGGCACGCTTGATCTCGGAATCCCAGTAGGCACCCTTGACCAGGCGGACCATCAGGCGATGTTTGCTGCGGCGCGCCAGATCGATCACGAAATCGATCACGAAAGGCGCGCGTTTCTGGTAGGCCTGAATCACAAAGCCAATGCCATTCCAGCCGCGCAGGCGCTCGTCGAAGCACAAGGCTTCGAGCAGGTCCAGGGACAGTTCCAGACGATCGGCTTCTTCCGCATCGATGTTCAGGCCGATATCGTAGCGACGTGCCAGCGCGGCCAGTTCGACCATGCGTGGCAACAGTTCTTCCATGACCCGGTCACGCTGCGCGCGCGAATAGCGCGGGTGCAATGCCGACAGCTTGATGGAAATGCCTGGGCCTTCGTAGATGCCGCGGCCCTGGGATGCCTTGCCGATGGCATGGATGGCCTGCGTGTAGGACTGGTAATAGCGCTCGGCATCCTGGGCCGTGGTGGCCGCCTCGCCCAGCATGTCGTAGGAATAGCGAAAGCCGATGTCTTCGAACTTGCGGCTGTTGGCCAGGGCCGATGAAATCGTCTGCCCGGTGACGAACTGTTCGCCCATCAAGCGCATGGCCATGTTCACGCCGCGCCGGATCAGGGGTTCACCGCCCTTGGCGATCAGGCGCGTCAGGGCCTGGGACAGGTTCTGTTCGCTGTTGACACTGACCAGCTTGCCGGTCACCAGCAGGCCCCAGGTGGCTGCATTGACGAACAGCGAGCGGGATTCACCCACATGCGCGCGCCAGTCGCCATGACTGATCTTGTCACGAATCAGCGCGTCGCGGGTGGCCTGATCGGGAATGCGCAGCAAGGCCTCGGCCAGGCACATCAGCGCCACGCCTTCCTGGCTGGACAGCGAGAATTCCTGGATCAGGCCTTCCACCCCGCCGCCCTTGCGCTTGTCGCGCAAAGTCTGGACCAGGCGGCGTGCCAGGGCTTCGACCTGCTCGGGTTGCACGGATTCGGCCTGATCCAGCAGCATGGCCACGCATTCGGGTTCGGGACGGCGGTACGCAGCCGTGATCGCGGCACGCAGCACCGATTGCGGCTGGACTTCCTGGGCAAATTCGTGAAATGGCGCCAAGGGTTCGGGTTCGGCCGGGGTTTCGGCAGATTCGGCATCCGCGCGACGATCGATCTCGGCGGGCAGTTGACCGCGCTCGATCGCCTCGATGTAGTTCAGCAGCGCTTGTTTGTGCAGCCAGTGGGGCGTGCAGCCCAGTGATTCCGCCAGCGCCCGCAGACGTTCGCGCAGCGCCTCATCGACCTTCACACCCAAGGTTACAGTAGCCATGTTCGAGGTATTCCACAGTGACAATGCCGGCTGGCAATCCAGCCCGGATCAGGCGTCATGCTAAAAGGTTGCACCTGATTCTGCCATTATGGCTAACCCGGAACAGGTCAGGTGCAACCGAATTCTGACACGGTTGTTTTTCCTTGTAAATCGACAGGCTGGCCCAATGCCGCATCCGCGATCAGCGCTGCCAGAAGCCCCAGCGCCTGGCGTTGAGCCTCTACCAGTGCCGCGACCCCATCGTCAGCAGGCAGGCGAACCGAAGCCCGGCACAGACGGACATGATCGGCGTCCGGCGCCCGGTCCGTCCAATCCGCGTCCAGCGCCACGAAGTGGCCCCAGACCATGTCAAACCGATCGATCCGCACATCCACGCGCCGGATCGAGCGGAATTGGGACTGCGCCTCCGGCAGGCGGCGCAGATCCACGACGCCCAGCCGGTGGCTGACCCCCAAAGCCAGCGCATCGCGGATCTGATCGCTCAACGGCGCAGCCCAGAGCGAATCGTTCAGTACCTGCACGGCCGGATCCCGGCCCGGGGCGCGCACCACCAGCTGAGGGCGCTCGGTTTCGACCGGAATCCGCGCCACCGACAGCAGCAGGCCCGCCCCCGGTGTCCGTGCAGCGCCGGAGGACGCCGCCTGAACCATTGCGGGGGCCGCAAGGCTGTAGTGACGCGGCGGTGCCGCCGCGCAGCCCGCCAGCAGAACAGCCAGGCCCAGCAGGCGCAGCCAGGTCAGTATCATCCGTCGCATGGCATGGTCCCCATCCTGTGTTCAATGCAGTTCATCGGGCGCCCTCCCCCGGATCAGGACGTCGGGACGCGCCTGCAGCGTATCGGCCAGCAGCCGCAAGGCGCGGGCCGCACGGCCCAGTTCGCCCAGGGTATCGCGCACGCCACCCAGCAGGGGTGCATCGGGGGCCAGCGCCGCTCCGACGCGATCCAGCGAAGCACTGGCCGATGACAGGGCGCGGCTCGCCTCGGGCGCCACCTGGGTATCCAGACGGCGCAGCAGGCGGTTCAGCGCCTCCAGACTGCCCCGCAAATCCCGTCCGATCGCCTCGATCGGCACCTTGTCCAGCTTGGCGACAATATTGCTGACCTGGCCCTGCAGGCGGTCAAAATCCCCCTGGACAGTGGGCACCAGGAATCCTTTGCTGCTGGAAATGTCGCCCGGAATCTTCGGCACCGCGTGCGCTTCACCGGGGAAGAAATCCAGGGCCACGTATTGCAGACCCGTCAGCAGGCTGGCGGTGCGCAGTTGGGCCCGCAGTCCGCGCTCGATCAGGGGCTGCAGCAGCGCC
>Ga0265295_1005365_pt1 | contig 16394 bp, 4 predicted proteins | sample Munlansysbiofilm_FD_192503 | JGI IMG/M metagenome (GOLD analysis project Ga0265295, IMG submission 192503) | Leachate microbial communities from a municipal landfill in Southern Ontario, Canada - Methane capture system biofilm | ecosystem: Engineered > Solid waste > Landfill > Unclassified ... | reverse complement strand
TGTCGTAGGGCAGCGTCACGTTGCCGCCCACGTCAATGCCGCGATGGCTGCCTCCGGGGGCCTGCTGGAAGCCCTCGATGTGCGAAGACGGCCGCTGATAGACTTCGGGGCTGGAATCGAGAAAATTGCGCAGGCGATGGTCGGGGTCGGAAATATTGAACGCGCCTTCGCTGAAACCGTCGCCTTTCTCCATGCCCTTGGCCAGGAGAAAGGTCATGAGATCGCGCACGTCTTCCATGCTGGCAGGCCCCTGCAGCGTGCCGTTGCTCACCCCTGCCCAGACCCGGTGCCCGCTGTCGACCCGTTCCTGCAGGACGCGCGGCATGTCGCGTACCGCGTCCTGGCGTTGATTTTCGGGCAGGGCGTTGATTTCATGTTCGACCATCTTGCCGTCGAGCTGGACGGTCTGTCCGCTGGGGGGCATGGTCACGCCAATGGTTTTCGGCATGCTGCCCTGAGGGGGCAGGGTGCGCTGCCATTGCGCGGTTGCTTGCTGCAGCGCCTGGGCCGAGGTTGAAATGGTGGGGCCAAGGGATTTCAAGGGCTGCTGTCCGGTGACCTGGCGTCCTTGCTGCTGTATCTGGGCGATCTGGGCCGGCTGGACGCCTTGGGGGACATGTCCGACTTGGAGCGCGTCCTGGTTGGGCTCTTGAAGTTGATCAAGGAACTGTTTGATAGTTTCGGCCTGGGATCTAACGACAAGATCTGCCATAGTGAACTCCTTTCTGATTTCGTCGGTTCGACCGTGGATCAAACGCGAAGCATCGCTTCGGCCGCAGACGGATGGGCAGTCTCGCCAACGCCTGAAACAGATGCGCAGAGCTTGTCCCGCCAGTAACGGGCCGCGCCGATGATGGCGGCCAAGGGTTCCTCGATCCAGGCCGGCTCGTCCACAGGCAGGGGAAAGTGCTGGTGCAGAGCGACCAGGCCCTCTTCCGCATCAATGCCCAGGGTGCCGCCGGCGGTGTATCCCCCCATGTAATTCCCGCACATCATATCGTACAGCAGACTGGAATCTGCCTGATCTATGCGGCCGAGGTAGAGGGTGACAACCAGCATTTTCTCAGCCTCAAGCACGCAGAAGAGGCAGACGATGTCCTCTTCTATGGTGAGGGATGCCACGCCGTTTTCATCGAGCTTGAGTCCGTCGCCGCTGATGCTGGTGTTGATGTAGTCCATGATGGCCTGTGCGTTGTGCATGATATCCATGTGCGCCTCTCGTTTTTGTCTGTTGAAACACGTAAATGATTATGTCTGTTTTCGTGTTTGCAAATGCCGCTCCACTTTGCACTATTTGCAACTGGTCTGTTTTCCCAGTCTTTTTTTTTCGGAACCATGCCAGCGCCAATTTGTTTGGCGCTAGGTGCATAGTTTGTTGGTGCCGTCGAATTCGGTTTGCACATGCGCTACCCACAGAGTTTCCGGAAGGACCAATGTTCGAACCCTTCGGTTCGGGAACCGCAGGCAGTTGGTTCGAGCCCAGTCGCCCTGGCCCGAAAAAACAACGGCTTCCAGGAAGATCACCTGCAGGCCTTTGTTTCCCGCGCTGTCGCCGTCCTTGCAACGTGTGGGTGCCCCAACTGCGCTCACTGCGTGATATGATGGCTCTCACTGGTTTGATTCTGCTGAGCGACAAGCTTGTCCAAGAAAAGGGATTATTCCTGGAGAGGATCGCAAGTGGGGCGAATCCTCACGTTGCTTGGCCCATCCAGGAGAGACAGCTCAAATGAAAAAGGGATTTGATGTTTCCTTGATGTAATTCTGACTCACGTCAGGGGCTGGAACGAATGGGGAGGCATCGTCCGGTGAATCTGGATAGCGTATTTTCTGAGGGATTTCATGCCGTCCAGCGGCAGCTTCGCGAGAATCCTGGCACAGTAGGTCTCAACGGTGCGGACGCTCACGCCAAGGGTGGCCGCTATTTCCACGTTGGGGTAGCCCTTGGCCAGTAACGCAATGATCTGGTTTTCCCGCTCGCTCAAGGTCGGAGTTTGGGGATGCATTTGGGCGAAGATGTCGTGGTCGTCCAGGTTGGCGGTGGTCCTGGGGCTGATATATCGTTCGCCCGCCAGCACGCAGCGTAACGCGTCCAGCAGCACAATGGATGCTTCGCGTTTTGTGATATAGCCGCTGGCACCTCGCTCCAAAACACGTTTGATGGTGCTTGAGTCTTCATGCATGGAATAAACGAGGGCGGGTATGCCGCGTCGCAGCAGTTCCGGCAATGCGTCAAGCCCACTTTCTTCGCATAGGGTCAGGTCGAGTACCACGACATCCGGCATGCAGGCGTCCAGTCGCTCATGCATCTCGGCCAGGCAACTGGCCTCGCCGCAAACGACATGCTGTTCCTGGGTCAGCAGCAGGGAAAGCCCTTCAAGAACGGCCGGGTGGTCGTCAAGTAGGAAAATACGCGCGCTCCTATTCGTTTGCTCGTTCATATCTGTTTGTCTCTATGTTGGTTTTCGGGATGCTCCGCAGAGCAGGGAAAGGAGCAGATGACCACCGTACCCCCGCCTTCGGCGTCTTCCACGCGCAGTTTTCCGCCAATCATTCTCGCCCGATGGGTCATGATGGACATGCCCAATCCACCTTTGGATTTGGCGGCGTTGGCCCTGCCGATGCCATTGTCATGGACCACGAGGCAGGTGCGGTCATTGTGGCGGCAGTCGAGGGTGACACTGAGGTGCGTGGGCCTTGCGTGCTTGATGGCGTTGGTAATCGCTTCTTGGGCGATACGGTAGAGTTGTGTGATATCCGTGTTGGTGCAGCTTTCGCATGCCAGTTCTTGGTGGAAGTCTATGGAGATCCCGCTGGAGCGGGAAAAGCGCCGGATCATGTCCTGCAGAGACGGGCCGACGGTTGATGGACCATGCTCCAGGGGCCACAGCCCGATGGAAAGGTTGTAAGCTTGGTCACAGAGGTTGTCGAGCAGGTCGGAGAGTTGCTTCAGTTCATGGCTATTGCCTTGTTTCTGGGAGATGCGTGAGAGCGTGGCGCAACGCAACCGGGCCGCGGTCAGCAATTGGCAAAGACCGTCATGCAGATCCTGGCTTATGCGCCGGCGTTCGTCTTCGCTTGTTTTGACGATTTCTCTTTCCAGCCTTTCGCGAGCAGCCATCTCTGTTTTGAGGCTGAGATTGTTGTGCTCCAGTTGCGTGGAAAGGGTTTCCACCGAGGCGAAAGCCCAGGACAGGCGCTGCGAAAGCGCAAGGGCTTGGAAAAGCATGAACATGAACATGCCCGGTGCGATGAGCGGCATGGAGCGAATGAGGCCCATTTTCAGAAGCATGTCGTTGGTGCCCGCGATGCCAAGAATGGCAAAGCCGCCGAAGATGAAGGCCGCAGCTTCCCTCCCTCGTCGCCACGCCACCAGAAGTTTCACCAGACAGTACGCGATGAGTGCGACGGTGGAGATGTAGTACGGAACCTGCGCCCAGCTGGCGAACAGCGTAGGTGCTCCGGCAACCACCACCGCGAAGAGAGCGGCGGCTGTTACGGAGTACTGTTGTACACAACGTGAAAATTCATTCGGGAACAGGGAACGAAAGAACGCATAGCCAATAGGAACGGAAATTCCCATGCATATAAGTTGTACAGCATAGATGTTGTGTGTTGATAAATTAGGAAATAATAGTATGTATACCCAATGACTGGCTTCTGAAAATCCTATTTGTATCATCCATGATAGACAATATGCCGCAAAATAAAGAGGAGATATGTTGTTAGGTCGAAAGAAAAACAAGGCAATATGATAGGCGCCCATTATGAATAGAGCACCGATGAAGAACATGGATATGCCAATGAAGCGCGTTTGCTGTGCGTGCATCGTGGCTTGAGGACCGAGACGAATAGGTGCGATGATCCCGCCATTCCGGTAATGGAAGTTGGAAACATGCAGGAGCAGTTCCAAAGGCTGCCGGGCCGCGGTGGCCGTGACGGGCAGATCCACCAGTGAGTTGGAAGGCCGTTCGCTTTCGGTCTGCTCGCTCGTTCCCACGACGCCGCTTTGGGCAAGACGCTGGCCGTTCACCCATAGCGTATAGGCCGCGTTGATCTTGAAGAGTTGGAGCGACAACGGTACCGTGGCGTTGCCCTGGCCGGGCAGCACCCGTAGCCGCAATGTCGCCACTCCGGTCGTGTTCTTTGTGTACGACCCGTCGTGCTTGATATTCCACGTTGAAGGCAGGTTGAGCCTTTGGACCTGCCCGGTGGGCATGCTCCCCGGGTCCGAAAAGCTATCCGGATCCAGCAATTGATTCCAGTAGAAATCCCATTCCCCATCCAGTCTTAGCGGGCCGTCCTTTTCCATATCCCAACCGGAAAGATCGATCACGCCTTGGCTTGCCAGTGGCATGCTTTTTCCGTTTCCGGCTTCCCAGACCAGCAGCATGAATACGGCGATGACGGCCAGGGTCAGTCCCCATACGCACGCCACGCCGGTTTTGGAGTTGAGTAGGGGGGTCTCGGAGCTCATTTTTGTCCACGATAGAGCACGGATGGGAGAGACAGCGGGGCCTGGCCTGCTTCGCGTGCGGCATGAACGTGCGCAAAGCCTCCGTGAGCGGGTGGAGCATATGGGAAAAGTATCATTTTATGGGGTCACGTTCTTAAGTGTTTCTCGCCGGGATCCAAGACAACTTGGCTCCGGGTAATGCCGAAACAAAGTAAACACAAGTGATTGCAGCTAGATGCTTTTTGAATTCATGATGCGCCGCGATCCACTATTTTGTATTACAGTTTTGTAGTACATTCTTCTGGATATTCCGTCCAATCAATATTCGCGCTGGCCCTCTTTGTTTCGGGGGCTCTTATGCCATGATGATGTGGCTTCCTTTGTTGTTTTATTCCTTTTTGACTCACGATTTTGGACATGTCCGGGGTTTCCCGGACAGACACAAGAGTTGTGAAGGGATAATGACCCCTAAATCATGAGTTACGGTTTTTCATAAGAAACTTTTTTCGGCTGTGATATAAAAAATATCAATAATTCCGCATGGTTTTTTGTATTTTCGATCTGCCTGAATCCACTGCGACCAACTGCGGGAAGATGTTCACGTCTTCTCACGGTATTTTTTTATTTCGGGCAAACGTGTGATTTTTCGAATTTCGACGTGTTAAATTGTGTAAAGAATCTTCGGGGAGAGCGTGATGTTCTGTGCCAAATGGTGGAGCAGCGACTGCGAGGCGACGTACGATTCCGGCATTACAACGTGTTATTCCACGCCTCAGGCTCGGAAAAATCGCGTGGCCGCGTTTTTCGAGCCCCTGGAACCCCGGCAGTTGCTTTCCGGATCCGTGGTCTCGCCGGATGACTATACCGCAACGTCCATTGTCGTGGCCGAGCCGCTGGTTTTGCCGGCGGATTCAGGCGCAACGATTGATACGTCGCTGAATGAAGAGATCACGCCCATGTTTGCAGCCGCCAGCGCCTCCGGTACGGGCATCGACTGGAGCAGCCTGAGCCTGACGGATCTTTTCAGCCAGGCCTCGCTGCCGGATTTTTCCTCCCTTGACCTCGGGTCCGAATGGGATGCTCTCAAAAATGCGGGCGCGGATATCGGGGGCCTCGTCACAAACACGTTCGAGGCTCTGCCCCAGGGCGTGACATCCGCCATCAACGGTTCCGGTTCCACGCTGACAGGCAACGCCAGCTATTTTTCGTTCTGGTCGGAGTCGATCAGCATCAGCGGTGATTTTGTCGGCAACGGAAGCACCACATTTTCGCTCATCACCAACGCAGATGTCACGGTGTCCGACGTTTCCTTCGTCGGCATTTCAAGCGTGACCATCAAAGCCGACTCCATCACCTTCGGCGGCACGACCTATCTTGGCGGCAGTCTGACGCTCTCCGCCCAAGGCGACCTGACCTTTGAGAGCGATTCCAAGCTGTTGGCCATTGGCGATGCGGAGCATGATCTCAATCTGCTGTGCTCCGAGACGCTGACCGTGGGGGCGGGGGTCCAGTTCAGGAGCGCGGCTGGCGGCGAACTGGCAGCACTCAATGACAAGAGCGCGGGCGATGATATTTCCGGCGTTGTCGCAGACAACCTTGATGCGATGAATCTGGCCGCGCCTAAGATCGTCATCGGCTCCGCCGGCGGCGCCGGCGCAGTCATTGACGCGGCCGGAGCCATCAAGGTCACCGCCAGCCTGAAATCCGGAGTGCATCCGCTCCTGGCACTGTTGCCCGTACGCGTGGCCCAGGGCGAAGTCTCCATTACCGTGCACAACGTTTCCATCACCGGCAAAAGCGTGACCATGACGGCCGACGTGACCACGACCACGGTGGCCGACAGCCTGAGCCTGACCGGATTGCCCGGCATCCAGTGGATGGGGTTGATGGACACGTTGATGGCGACCAGCGCCAAGGATATGTTCAACACCTATCTGGGCATTGATTGCGGCATGGTGGGAGGGGCTCTCAGCTTTGGCCCCCTTGCAGGCGTGACGTCCCCCTATCTCTCCAAATTCAACATGCAATTGTCCGATATGCTTGGCGAGATCTACAAGGGGTTGCAGGTCGACGCGCCTTTTCTCGTCACCTATGCCTCGGCCACCTCCGACATCACCATCGGGCAGGGTGCGACGCTGATCAGCACGGACGGCGACGTGACCGTCAAAGCCACGGCCACGGTCAGCAATGCTCAGTCCAAGAACGCGGATCTTTTCGGTTTTGTGCTGGCCATCAACAAGGGCAACGCCACGGTAAGCATGAGCGGCACCATCGACAGCGCCAAGGATGTGCTCATCGGCGCGGTCAGCACCAACACCAATTCGGTCACATTGACCAGCACCTACAATCCGGCAATGGACCCGGCCGCGCAACCCTCCGTGTTCAAGAAAACGGCGACCACCGGGACAACGACCACGGCCACATCCGCCAAAACCAAACAGACTTATGCCATGGGCATTGCCGTCGGCATCAACGAGGCGTTGTCCAAGGTGACGGTGGATGGTACGGTGACGGCCGACGGCGACATCTCCATCAAATCCGGAACGACGGCGAATATCGCCATGAACGTGACGGCCAATGCCACCTCGTCCGGCAATCTGGGCCTGGCCCTGGCCTTGAATTTCGGAGACAGCGGCAGTTGCGTGGAAGTGACGGGCACGCTGACGGCCAACGGCGGAATCGAGGGCGTCAGCAACACCACTGTCAACCTGACGACCAACTCGTCCAGCAACCTGCCGAGCAGTCCGGCCGCCCCGGCTACGCCTGCGTCCGCGCCGACGACGGGAAGCACGGGCGTGACATCCGGCGTGGCGGCCGTGGGTACTCAGGTCAGCGACAAGGTCAGCAAGCTGATGCTGAGCCTCCTGCCCATGGGCGCCGTGGTCGCGCCGTTGCAGGAAAAGGGCGTCGGCCTGGGCATTGCCCTCGGGTTCGCCCTCAATGACGCCAGCGCCGACACCGTGGTCGGGTCTTCGGCCGTGGTCACTGCGCAGGGCCTGGTCAACAGCGGGTTGGCCGGCGGCACGGGCAGCGCCACATTCAAGGCGTCCTCCCACACCACGCCGACCATGACCGTGGCCTCGGTCTCCAATGTGGATCCGTACTCCTACGCCCCCTCCACGACCCAGAGCGCCGGTGGCCAGCCTGTGACGGTCAAGGGCGTGGACGTCGTCGCTGTTGCCGGCGGGGCGGTCACCACCAAATTCATTTCCGCCAATCACGGCCTCGTGGTGGGCGACAAGGTGATCTATACGCCTTCGGGTTCATCGCCTTCGCTCACCTCCTTCGTCGGCGGCACGGCCCTGCAGGACATGGTCTTCACCGTGTCCGGCGTGGGGGCCGACTATTTCGAATTGAGCTATACGCCGAGCGGCGCGGCCACGCCGACCACGCTGAAGGTCGGTGCCTTGACCGCCGAGATGAAGTCCGGCTCGCACCTGTTCACCAAGGCTGCCGCCGGTGCCATTCTGGCCTCGTCGATTGGCGCCAACGGTGTCATCGAGGCCACGGGCCATGGCCTTGTCGTGGGCGACCTGGTGACATGGAAGCCCGCCGTGGGCCTGTCCGTGGCCGGGCTTGTGGACGGAGGCGTGTACAAGGTGAGCGCGGCCAGCGCCGCCGGCTTCACCTTGACCAAGGTGGACGGATTGCCCCTGGCCAACACGGCCATCGCTTTGGCGGATGAAGGCAAGGGCTGGTATCTGCTCAAGGTGGCCACCCCCGCCGATGCCATCAGTGCCGTGGCGGGCGCCACGGCGCCGACCGCATCCCTGGCCGCCATCGGCGCCGACGGACTGATCAAGGCCACGGCCCATGGCCTGACCTCCGGCGATTACGTATCCTATTCGACCCTGGGCTCGGGCACGACGGTCCTGACGGGCTTGACTTCCGGGACCACCTACAAGGTGCAGGTGGTCGATGCCAACACGTTCAAGCTGTTGAACGCCGGCAACGTGGCCATGACCTTCGTCTCCATGACGTCCGCCATGAAGCAGGGCGTGCATGTCTTCACCCGCGCGGCCGCTCCGAGCGGAGCCACGGCCCCCGCCTCGGTCACGGTGGCTGCGGACGATATCGGCTCGGCCATGATCACGGCGCAGCATTCTTTCGTCGTCGGCGACGTGCTCAAATACACGAGCAGCACGCCGGCCACGGGTCTGGCCCAGGGCATGACCTACAAAGTCTCGGGGGTGGGCACCGGCTGGTTCAAGCTGACCGACCTCAACGGCACGGCCGTGACCATGAACGCCGTCAGCGGAACCCACACCTTCACCAAGACGACGGATCCGCTGGCCCAGCCCACGGTGACCGTGACCGACGCGAACGTCGCGGCCGGCCGCATCAGCGTGGCCAACACCTTCGCCGTGGGCGACAAGGTCACCTACACCACCACGGGCACGGCCTTCACCGGCCTGACCAGCGGCACCGCCTATACCGTGGCCTCGGCCTCGGCCACGTATTTCACCCTGAAAAATGCGAGCGGGGCCGTCATTACCGTGGCCACGTGCGGAACGGCCGCCCAGCAGCACTCCTTCACCAAGGCCGCGCCGACGGTCGCGCCGGTCGTGGTCACGGTCCACGGTTCCCAGGTCAATGCGGCCAACGGGCATTTCAATGCTACGGCCATTCCGTTCAGGGTCAATGACTCCGTGGTCTACACCGTGGCCGCCGGCGGCACGGCTCTGACCGGGTTGACCGTGGGCGTGACCTACACCGTGGCCGAAGTGGGCACCGGATATTTCAGGTTGAAAGACGCCAACGGCAACGTTGTGACCATCACCAAGTCCGCCGCCGCCGGCAGCTCCACGCACCTCTTCACCAAGGGCGTACGCAACACGGCCACCCAAAAGCTGACGGGCGTCAACATCGCCCTCGGGATCGGGCAGTTGACCAACACCGCCACGGCCACCGTGGCCAGCGGTGCGCGCATCGTCACGCGCAACCTGCTCGATGTCAGCGCCGATGCCCGTTTTTTGACCAAAACCGGTTTCACCGCGCCTCTCATCGGTCACGACAATACGCAGAACTCGTCGACCGGTTCCCTCGACTTTCTCTCCCTTGATTTTTTGAGCGACATGGGTGCCCAGATCAGCGGCGTGACCGGGTCCATCGATTCGGCCTATCTCGGCGCCGTCAATGAAGTGAACGGCTTTCTGGGGGTCGAGGCCCTGAATCCCAAGGCTTCGTCCCTCAATTTTCTGAATCCGTCTTCGTACGTGTACGCCAGCACCGTTGGCGCGAAAGAGAGCGCCGTGGCGGCCAGCGTCGCGTATATCGGCCAGAGCAACACGGCCACCGCGAGCATCGGCGAAGGCGCGTTCATCGTCAAAACCGGGGGCCTGGCCGATGCGGACGCCAATGCCGCAACCGATGTGGTCACGTTGGCCGACGGCCTGTATAATCCGGCCGAACAGGGCCATTACGTCACCTACATGGTCGAAAACGGGGCCACGGCCCTGAACGGCCTGACGGCCGGAACGACCTATTGGGGCGAAGTCGGCACGGATAACAGGTCGCTCACGCTGTATGCCCTCGACGCGGCCGGTGCCAAGGGCGCCAAGATCGTTCTTGGAACCATCGCGGCCACCAACCTCGGCAACGTGCATCACTTTCTGTTCAATTCCGTCAATCAGAGCACGGCAGCGACAAGCGCGAGCGTCACCGTCGCCAGCGACAACAAGGTTCTGGAATTCGAGGAAACGCACGGGTTCAGCACCGGGCAGCTCGTCACGTATTCCAAGGGCGAGGACGCCAATGCCGCCATCGGCGGACTCACGGACGGCGGCAGCTACCTTGTCTTTGTCACGGGCCTGAACAGCTTCAGCCTCAAAAGCGTGAACCTGGACACCGGCGTCATCGGCGCCGAGTTCGTCACCTTCGACACCTCGGCCGCCACGGGCGACGGCCATGCCTTTGTCGCCATGACGGACGCGCAGCGTACAGGGTTGAGTCAAGGCTTCAGTACGTCTTCCTTTGCCGCGAACAACTCCAAATCCTCCAATCTCTTTTCCGGTTTCAGCACCGGCGACAAGCTGGTGTATAGAACGACGGGCGCGGCCCTTGACGACTTGACCAATGGCGCCACCTATACGCTGTCCGTCATGGGCACGAACAGCTTCGCCCTGTATGCGGCCGATGGCACGGCCATCACCTTCGCTTCGGGCGATTCGGCCGACGGCGCGCGGCACACATTCACCCGCGCGGCGGCTGGCTCGGTTCCGGAAAAATCGTTCTCGTTCGAGGGCTCCGAGCTGTCCCTGTCCGCCCTGGATACGAAAAACTCCGACGGCGACCCCGAAACCCTGACCGTGGCCGCCTTGGGCACATTCACCAACACCATCTCTCTGGCCGCCGACAATTACCTGCTGTTGCGCAGCGGCGACATCGTGACCTACGAGGCGTCCGGGACGGCCTTGTCCGGACTTGTGGACGGCACGGATTACATGGTCACGGTCGCGGAATCGGGCGCTTTCAGCCTGCGCGCCGTGGATGGCGAGGGCGAGGCCTACGGCGATTTCATCCGGATCGACACCCGCACCACGGGCCTCATGTCCACGGACACGCATTCCTTCACGGTGAAAACGCCCGTGACCTGGTCCGCGATAACGCTCGATGCGGCGGCTGTCGCCGTGGATGGAACGGTTTTTTATGTCGGCGGCCATGATTTCCAGACCGGCGACGTGGTGGAGCTCAAGTCTCTGCTCAAGGACGCCGACGGCACTGTCTACATGGATGCCGCAGGCAACCTGCAGTACGGCAGCCGTGGCCGGTACACGGTGGTGCGCGTCTCCGAGGCCGCACTCAAGCTGTGGGACGCGACGCTCAACGAGTTCATTTCCGTGCCCACGGGCCAGATCAGCGGCTATGACGATTTCACCCTGACCCGCGTTACGGCGGGTTCGGTCTTTGCCGCCGATGCCGCCGACGGTGGGGCGCTCAAGGTCATGAACGGGAGTTTCGGCGTGGGCGATGCGGTCGTGTTTCAGGCCTGGGAAGGCGGCGCATCCGGACTGGTCTCGGGGCAGACCTATTATGTGACCAGCGTCACCGGACACGCGGATGAAGGTACGGACACCATCACCTTGTCGGCCGGCACGGGTGGCGCGGCCATAGCGGTCAGCCTGGACGCCGATGGTCTGTATGGCCTGAGCCTTGCCACCGAGCGCCGGATCACCCTGCAAGGCACGGCCGGGGTGTTGACCCTTGGCTCGGATTCGGGGCTTTATGACGGCGCCGTGGTTCGTTTTGAAGGTGAAGGCGGCACTGCTCTTATCAGCGGGACGGACTACTACCTGGGCCGGACCGTCTCCGGCGGCACGGAGACGTATTATCTCGCGGCCGGCTACGAGGATTATCTGGCGGGCAAATATCTCGATCTTTCAGGTGCCGTCATCGACGGCTCCCTGTCCCTGTCAGCGGATGCGCATGTGTTCAGCCAGGAGACGCTGAATCTGGGCCAGTCCATCATCTTCACCGACGAGGCCCATGGCCTGCTCGATGGCGACATGGTGACTATCGAGCACGGCAATGACGCGTATTACTACAGCGTTACCACCTTTGGGGAGAAGGCCTTCGCCTTGACCCTGATCAAGACCGAGATCGCCTCCGTATTGGCGGACGGCACGGACGGCGGCTTCGCAACGCGCGAATCGCTGCTGTTGACCGGCGAAACCGGCGCGACCGTGCTGCGCTCCCTGCAGGCCGTTGTCTTTGACGCCGCGAGCGCCGACTCGCTCAGCCTGGGCGCTCCGACGATCACCAAGGTCGCTCACGGGTATGTCACGGGCATGGAATTGACCGCGAAATGGACCGAAGGAACGGATGCGAAAACAGCGGTCGTGTACGTGATTGCCATTGACGCCGATACGTTCATGTTGGCGGACAGTTTGGCCGAAGCGCAGCAGGGCGTAGCCAGCCGAAGTTTTAAAGACCAGACCGTGACTCTCGATCGGGCCGCCCAGCAGTACGGCGTGAGCGTGAACGCCATCACCGAGGACCGCACCGTGCATGTGGCGGGCAAGATGGATACGGGCAAGGGCGCGATCAAGACCGGCCTGCCGCAGCGTTCCAATCTGACCAACGCCCTGAATCCCACGACCGCGCTGAAGAACAATCTTATGCCCCAGCGCGCCCCGGCTTCCCAGTCCGGCGCGGGCGCGACCCTGCAGGTCGTCAATGTTCAGAACACCACCCATGCGACCATCGGCGCGGGCACGACCATCGTGGCCGACAGCCTGGCCGTGACGGCCAAGACCGGCAACGGTTTGCTGACCCTGGTCCAGGCCGGAGCGGGCGGTCAGAAGGAAGGGATCTCCGGAGTGCTGTCGGCCTTCATCATGGACAACGACACCCTGGCTGAACTTTATGTCAACAGCGCTTCCATCGCCCTGGGCAACAGGGCGGCGACCGGGTCGCCTTTGGGGGATAGCCTGTACATTTCCGCCCTGGACAGCAGCATCTTCACGCAGCTGGCCCTGTCCAAAAGCACGGGCGAGAGCGCCATGGGCGGGACGGTCTTCGCGCAGATCGTGGATCGCGACACCGTCTCCGGGATCATCGGCTCGAAGATCGGTGCCGCGGATTTCGCGGGCGGCGTGAGCGTCATGGGCACCGCGAGCATCACGGCCCTGACCACCGGGCATGGCGTGGCGTTCCTGATTGGCGGCAACGTGGCGTCCCCCGCGCAGCAGGACGTCGCGACCACCACGCCGCCGACCGGTTCCACCACAGGCACCGGCGGAGCGACCTCCGGCGCGGCATCCGGGGTGACCAGCGCGACATCGGCCATGGACAGCATTTCGACCGCACTGAACACGCTTTTCCAGACCACCGACGGCATCAGCAACCTGACCAATCAGGACAGCGAGAAAAAGAACACCACGGATGCATCGGGTCTGTCCCTGGCCCAGAAGGAATCCGGGACCATCACCACGGCCTTGACGGGGGCTCTGACCCAGGCCGGAACCCTTTCCTCCTCCATGAACCAGGGCACCACGAACACCGGCACCGCCGGTCAGCCCGCACAGACCACGGATTCCGTGCCTCCGGTCAACACGGCCTATACGGCCGAGGTTTTTGCCGGATACGTGTCCGAGGCAACGCGGGCCGTGGTTGAAAATTTGAAATATCTGGTGGTGGCCGGGTTCGTGGCCAGCGCCCTGGATGACACCAGGCAGTTCACCGTGGCCGGGGCCCTGGCCCTGACCACGGGCCAGGGTGACGCCCAGAGCAAAGCCGGGTCGGGCACCTTCGGGCTCAATATCACCACGCGGGACACCGACGCCCATGTGGCCAACGTGGATGCCATGACCGTGCGCCAGCTGAGCGGAGCCACGGGCGACATGTCCATCTCCGCCAAAGATGACGGCCTGTCCGTCATGGTCGGCGCGGGCGTCGCGGGCAGCACCCAGGGCGCGGGCTATGGCGGTACTCTGCTGTTCAACCTGCGCCTGAGCGACACCACGGCCTATCTGGCCGACACCGATCTGACCCTGAGCAAGGGCGCGCTGAACGTCGAGGCCATGCAGGACGCCACGCTCATCACCGTGGCGGGCGGCGGGGGGTTCGGAGCCAGCAAGGGTGTGGGCCTGTCCCTGGGAGTCAATATCCTGGATGGCGACACCTCGGCCCTGATTCAGGACTGCAACCTGTCCGTGGCCGGCGATGTCGGCGTGCGGGCCATCAAGGGCGTGGACAAATCCGCCCTGAACGACGCGCTCACGGGCGGAACCTCGACTCTGACCGACATGCCTTCGGGCTACAATCTGATCAGCATCGGGGCCAGCGCGGGCATCGCCAAGAGCGGCGACAGCCTGGCCGGCGTCCTGGTCGTCAACAGCGTCACCGGCGACACCACGGCCGGGATCATCAACACGGCTTCGACTCGCAAAACGCTGGACGCCAGCGGTACGATCGTCGTGCAGTCCATCGACCAGTTCGGCATCTTGGCCATTGGCGGCTCCCTGGGCTATTCCGGGAAGCAGCAGACCGCGGCCGGGACCACCGCCTCGACGGACCCGGCAACGAAACAGACTTCTTCCTCCGTGGGCGGCGCGGCTGTGGTCAATATCCTGTCCACGACCAGCAGCGCGAGCATCGTCGGCATGAATATAGGCTCCGCGGGCGAAGCCACCGGCGCGGTCACCGTGGAAGCCCTGTCCGGCCAGCAGATCCTGGCCATTGCCGGAGCCGTGGCCGCAGCCCCCGGCGGCGACGCCACGGCCGTGACCGTGGCCGCCAACGTGATCACGGCCGGTGCGGCCGCCCTGCTCGACAACAGCGATACCTATGCCGAGTCCCTGCGGGTTCACGCGGCCAATTCGGCCGGCATCCTGGCCATCGCGGGCGGAGTGGGCGTGTCCGCGGGCAACAACACGGCGGCGGCCGTGGCCGTCAACGTCATCGCAGGCGCGGCGCTGCCCGCCATCGGGCCGGACACCAAGGCCGAGAACATCGCGCAGCTCACCGGAACAGAGTCGGGCTGCGTGGATGTGTCGGCCCGCGTCCTCAATGCGAACCTGTATCTGGGCGCGGGCGGCCTCGATGTGCTGGCCGAGGCCTCTTCGGCCATCTTGTCCATTGCGGCCGGAATCGGCGTCAGCACGGGTTCCGATGCCCAGTCACCCTCGACGAGCAATGTCGCGGGCGCGGCCACGGTCAACATCATCGCCCGCACGGTCACCGCCCTGGTGGATAACTCCCTTGTAGACAGCCTCGGCACGGCCAGCATCGTCACCGACGACACGAGCCGGATCCTGGCCATCGCGGGCGGGGTCGGAGTCAACGCCAAGGGCAGTCAGTCCGGCGCGGCCGTGGGCGTCAATGTCATCACCTCGAACGTGTCGGCCTCCTTGACAAGGTCGCAGGTCGATGATGCGGGTGGTCTCGAGATCCTGGCCGGTTCCAGCGCGAAGATTCTGGGCGTCACCGCCAGCGTCGCCATAGCCAAGGACGAGACCAAGGCCAGCGCCAAAAGCGCGAGCGTGGCGGTCAATGTCATCAGCAAGAGCGTCACGGCCGGCATGACCGGCAGGGACGCCACGACACCGCAGGATGTGACCGGCGATCTCGTCGTGCGGGCCACGGACCGCTCGGAGATCCTGGGCCTTTCGGCGGCGGTGGCCGCGGCCATGGCCGCCGATGCCTCCACCCTGGGCGGAGCGCTTGCCGTCAATGTCATCACCTCCGACGTACTGGCGAAAATTTCCGCCGCCACGGTGCGGGCCACCGGCGACATCACGGTGGAGGCCAAGGGCGAGAATTCCATCCTGGCCATCAACCTGGCCTTGGCCGGAACCGGCGCGGTGCTGAACCCCAATGTCATCGTCGGCACCGTCAAGACCGAGATCAGCTCCGCGGATCTGGAAGCAGGCGGCAATTTCACGGCCACGGCCACCCAGGCCGCTCCCGGTTCGACCACCACGGCGTTCTGGGTCGATGGCGTGAAGGGCGATGCGGGCAGCGACAGCGCCTCCAGCGTTGACGAGTATCTGGCCACGGCCGGAGCGGACTTCAAGAGCAGCATCCTGTCTATTTCTTTGACCCTCGGATTTTCCACCAGCGCGACGACGTCGGCCCTGGGCGCGTTGGTGGCCGTCAATGTGATCACCGCCACCGTGGATGTGGCCCTGATCGATTCCAAAATCGACGCCGGCGGCACCTTTGCGGCTTCGGCCGTCAATGGGGCCGTCATCCGGGCCATAACCATGGGTGTCGCCGTGTCCACCGGCGCGAATGCGGGTCAGGCCGGACTGGCCTCCAATACTGCGGTTGTGCAGACGAAGGTCAGGGCGGAAAACAGCACCCTTTCCAGCGGCAGCGGCAGCGGCATGGGGCTTGCGGCCTTGAGCAACGCCGACATCCTGGCCATCGCCCTCAACGCGGCCGTGTCCACCACGGGCAAGGCCGGCGGACTGTTCCTGTCGGTCAACGTCATCACTTC
>Ga0265295_1005363_pt1 | contig 16402 bp, 12 predicted proteins | sample Munlansysbiofilm_FD_192503 | JGI IMG/M metagenome (GOLD analysis project Ga0265295, IMG submission 192503) | Leachate microbial communities from a municipal landfill in Southern Ontario, Canada - Methane capture system biofilm | ecosystem: Engineered > Solid waste > Landfill > Unclassified ... | reverse complement strand
GCGTTGGGCATCGACCTGGGAGCGTTGCCGACGGCCAAGCTAACCACCTGCGAAAAGGGGCAGAGAAAAAAAAGAGTGTAGTGCCTTTTTAAGCGGTGCTATTCCCCCAAATGCGAAAGTTGGGCTAAGGCACACGAAAGAGGGAGGACACGAAGAGACACAAAGAGACACGAAGGCACACTAAGGGCTTATGCGGCGCTGCAGGCGCCGCATAAGCCACTTGCCCGTTTTGGTTTGTTGGGAAAAGGGAATCGGATAAAGCAAAAAAACTCGATGAAATCCATAAAAACGCAAATTTTTTGCTAAAATTCCAATTTTAGACGAAGACTACTTGGTGTGTCTTAGTGTCGCTTCGTGTGTCTTCGTGTCCTCCCCCTTCGTGTGTTTTGCTGGCTCAAGGACTTTCTGGACGCTCTCTAAGTTAGCGCCAATAGTCCCCATGCCGGCAAGGATGCCGGCTTGTCCCAGCCCTCTCTTAGAGCCAGGCCTGGAAATATTTAAGGTTGGCCGGGTCCACGGGGGGGATATCAAAGGGCTTGCCGCCCTGGCGCAGAGACTCGGCTCCGTAGCAGCCTGCAGCAACGCTATTGCGCGCCGCTATAGCCGAGGTGGTGGTTTTGCCACCCTCACGAACAAAGCGGACAAACTCGTCGACGATGGCAGGATCAGCGCCGCCATGCCCGCCCTCGACGGCTGGAATAAAATACTGCTCGTCGCCATAAGGATTATAGTCGCAGCGCCGGTTCCAGAGCCTGACCACGCAGCGTCCCGGACTGTCGCCGAAGTTTTCTATTCTGCCTTCGCTGCCGATGATGGTGTAGTTGCGCCAGCCATCCGGGCTGTAGTGGCATTGCTGATATGAGCAGATGACCTCGTTGTCCAGCTGCATATTGATCATGCTCAGGTCTTCCACGTCGATGACTGGGTTCATGCCCTTTTGACTAAGCGGCGGCCAGTTGCTCAGGTGCCAGGAGGCGTCGCCGCGTTCGCTGGAGTCATGTCGGTCGCTGATCTGGTTGTATATGCTGAGGTTGCCGAAGCCATTCACGCGTTTAGTGTAACCATTGCAGAGCCAGTGCAGCACATCGATATCATGCGCGCCTTTTTGCAAAAGCAAACTGGTTCCCTTGCTGCGCTCAGCATGCCAGTCTTTAAAGTAGGCGTCACCACCATAGGCGACAAAATGGCGGCACCAGCCAGCTTTCACTTCGCCGATGCGTCCGCTGTCAACCAGCTCTTTCATCTTTTGCACAAATGACATATGGCGCATATTGTGGCCCACATACAGCTTCAGGCCTTTTTCGCGTGCCAGGCTCATGATGCGGTCGCAGCCCTCCACCGTAATGGCCATGGGCTTTTCCAGATAGACATGTTTGCCCGCATTCAGGGCCGCCAGGGCATGTTCTTCGTGCCAAAAGTCCGGCGTGGTAACGAATACCGCGTCGATGTCATCGCGAGCAATAAGCTCGCGGTAGTCATTGCACAGAAAGGCATCCTCGCCGTGGTTTTCACGGAAGTCATCCAGCGCCTTCTGCAAAATATCGCAGCCGGCGACGAGACGGGAGCCTTGTCCTGGCTTGTGGGCATGCCGTGCAAGCCTGCCGCGCCCGCCACAGCCAATTACGCCAATACGCAAATCATCTGACATCTTGAATTCCTTTTTTTGAACGGATAACAGAAGCACTCCACTCGAAACTTTCGCTTGACACACATAGTTTGGAGCTAGCCGTCAAGGGCAATAGCAATTTAGCAATAGATTGGAAGCCGAGTTTCGCTGAAAAAGGGGGGAATATGCATGGTGCCCGAGGCGGGACTCGAACCCGCACGGCCTTTCGGCCAGGAGATTTTAAGTCTCCAGTGTCTGCCATTCCACCACCCGGGCAGTCGAAAACATAATCTAATGCATTTTGCCGCAAAAACAACCTCTTTCACAGCTGAAAATAAAGACGTAAGCTGGGCAACATAGTTATGCGCCTTGGTGTCCTATTCCGCTTCTTTTAGTTTCCGGCAGCCTGGTCCTTTCAGGACACTGCGTCCTCCAGCCCGTTTGATCACTTGTATTTGGCACCCTATGCGTTCTTTCACGCTAGGCACGTGCGAGATAAGCCCGATGAGCTTGCTCTCCTGCCGCAGGGTGGCCAGGGTGGTCAGCGCTGTATCCAGAGTCTCCTCGTCCAGGCTGCCAAAGCCCTCGTCCAAAAACAGCGAGTCCACCTGCACATTTTCACTGACCATCTCAGCCAGTCCCAGGGCCAGCGCCAGGCTGACAATAAAGCTTTCCCCGCCGGAGAGGTTCTTGCTGGTGCGCAACTCACCACCCTGGTTGGTGCTGCGCAATTCATCGCCCAAATATGTGTCTATAACATCAAGTTCGAGCCTTTCCTGGCCTCGTTTCAAGAAATAGCGCTTGTTAAGCTCTTGCAGTTTTCGATTCGCGTGATTGATAAGCACGTCAAAAGTAAGCCCCTGCGCGAAGGCCACATATTTTTGACCGTCGGCGGAGCCTATCAAGTCGTTAAGCGCGCGCCAGTCCTGCAGTTCCAGGTTTTGCTTCTCCTGTAACTCGAGCTGGACCAGCCTGCCTTGACGAGCAATCTGGTCTTGCTGGAGGCCTTGTTTTATGCCTCCCAGGCTTTGATTTAGCTGGCTCCGGGTCTCCTTAAGCTCGGCAAGCCGCTGATTCAGGCCGGCCTCATCCTGCTCAGGCTGCAAGCCCTCCCGGTGCCCGGCCAAGGCTTCCAGGTTGGCTTGCATTCTGCTTCGCAGGGTGATATCCCTGGCGTTCAGGGTTTCTTTCTCTTGGCTTAGAGCTGTTCTTTCCTCCGCAGTCAACAGGCTTTGCGCATACTGCGCCTCATCGGCAAAGCCCATATTTTGCAGGGCGGCATCAAAGGCGGAGCCGGCCTGCCCGAGCTGGGCACACAGTTCTTCGAGCGCCTGCTGAAGCCGGGCTATGTTTTGCTCGCATTGCCGCTGTTCATTTGCCAACGCAGTGGACTGCTGCTGCCATCTCTGAAGCATTTCGCCGGCTTTGTCGATTTCCTGCGCCCGCCTACGCTCCTCCCGCTCCGGGTCCTGGTCGCCAAATATATCCTTTCTTTGCTGTTTCAGCTCCTCTAGTCCTTGCTGCAATGCCTGCTGCTCTTTTTCCGCGCTCTGCAGACTTTGGCTTTTTACCAAGCAGAGTTGCTCGATAGTGTTTATCTGGCCATTCAGTGCAGTTAATTGACTTGCCATACTTACCTGTTCCTCGAGCAGTTGCGCCCGTTTATCGCGGCGCTCGTGCAGTAGCCTGGGCAAAGCGTCAAATTCCTGGGCCAACATATCAGCCAGGCCCAGAGGAAGAAGCACCCGAGCAATATTTTCCTCTGCCTTGTTATGCTCCTCCTGTATGCGCTGCGAGTCCCTTTCCGCGCTTTCCAGGGCCTGCTTAGCCTCGCCCAGCCCTAATTCAGCCCGGTGTTGTTGATTTTGACTTTCACGCTGGCTGGCCAAGGCCGCATCGCGTTTTTCCCGTGTTTTCTCCCGGCTTTCTTGTTTGCGCTCAATTTCTTCGATTAGTTTTATCTTGGCCTTCAGCTCGGTTTCAATTTCATCCATACTGGGGACATTTCCCTCTGCGTAGGGATGCTCAAGCGCGCCGCAGAGCGGGCAAGGCTGGCCGTCTTTCAGCTCTTCGCGTTGTTTGTCCAAGCTAAGCTGCAAACGGCGCAAGCCGTCTTTTTCACGCAGCGCTTCCAGCTGGTCTTTGTGCTCGCGCAGCGGGATGCCTGCCAGCAGCGCATTGATTGCTTCCTCCGCCTGACTCAACTCATTATTCAAAGCCTCAAGCCTCGTGCCTGCTTCCAGGTGAGCCTGTGCTGCAACCCCCTTCTTTTTTTCAGCTTTTTGATGCTCCGTCTTTTTTTGAAGAAGTTTTTCTTTGGCCAGTTTCAGTCTCTGTTCAGCCTCTTGCAGGACTTCAAGCAATGCAAGCAGCCTTTCCAGCCCGCCATTAAGCAAAGTCTGGTCCGCCTCGCAGTCCTGCAAGGCCTGCGCAGTATCCTCCAGTTTGTTCTCCAGCTTGCTTTTGTTTTGCAGCAGAGTTTTTTGCCTCATTGTTTCAGACTCCAGGCCCAGCCTGATTTCCGTGGTTCTTTCCTCTGCCGCGGCGACTTGGCTTTGCCGGTCACGAATTTGGATATCTTTCTCGCGGGCGTCCCGCAAGCGAGGTCGCAGCTTCTCGAGCTGGTTTTTCAGCGTTTCAAGCTGTTTTTCACACTGCAGGCGTTCGTTCTCGGCTTCCTGCGCCTCATTTTGCAGTGCAGGCAGAGCCTCCTGGTTTTCCCGCAATTGCGTTTCTTCTCTTTCTTTTTGCCGGCGCTGTGCTTGCAGCTCGGCATGTTCGACGGCCAGTTCGTTGGCCCGCAACGCTGCATTCAGTCTCTGCCGCCGCGGCTCAAATTCCTGTAAGATCTGCTGTAATTCCTGCGCTTCTGCAGTAAGGTTTTCCTTTTCTTGCTCAAGCTTTTTGCCTATTTGGTACCACTGACAAGCCGCCTCTACGGTTTTGATTTCAATTTCAAGCGCGGGCAATTTCTTCTCTAAATCAGCCTGTTTTCTTTGCAATTGCTCCAACTCCTCTGGGCCAAGCAGGGTCACAGCGCCAATTTGAGCCTCAAGTCTCTGCAGCTCCACATTTTTTTCCCGATAGCGATTGAATGCCTCCACAGATATCTTGCGGTAAAGTTCGGTGCCGGTGATTTTTTCCAGAATTTCAGCGCGCTCGTTATGCTTGGCCTGCAGAAAGGCGGCAAAGTCGCCCTGCGCCAGGAGCATGGTGCGCGTGAAGCGCTCGAAGTCCATGCCGCAGAGCTGCTCGACTGCGGCAGGTACCTTGCTTACTTTGTCCTCGATTATCCTATCGGTTTCGGTGTCGGGGCCGACCTCGACCAGGATATGCTTTCCGGGCTGCAATCTGCCGTCGGCCCTTTGGCGAGCACGCCGTTGCGACCATGCAGCCCGATAGCGCTTGCCCTTAACCAGGAAGCTCAGCTCCGCCCGGCAATGCCCGCTTTGCCGGCTCATGATCTCGTTGCCGCTTTGGTTGATGTTTTCCAGGCGCGGGGTGCGTCCATACAGAGCCAGGCAGACAGCGTCCAGAATGCTGCTTTTTCCGGCGCCGGTGTCCCCGACTATGGCAAAGATGCCGCTGGCCTGGTACTCGGGATGGTTCAGGTCGATCTCCCAGCTGCCGTAAAGCGAATTCAGATTGCTAAAACTGATTTTTTCAATTTTCATGACGGTTTATACTCCGTATAAAAAGCTGGTCAGGCAGGAGTTCGGACACTAAGACACACTAAGGCGCACCAAGTTTTTTTTACGGCTTGGATTCTAGCTCTCTGCTTATTGGTTCTCGTCTCTTTCAAGCATGTCTCTGACCAGGATGTGGTATAGATTCAAAAGCTTCTCGTTTTGCTCTGCCGGCAGTTGTTGGTTTTCAAGCAATCGCTGAAAGACCTGCGTATGCTCCAAGTCTTTCAGGTTTTCATTTTCTTGCAAAGCCTGCAAGGCTGTGTTGACAACCTGTTTGTTGCTGATTCGCAGCGGCAGCAGCCCGGTATTTTCGAGTAGAGCATCGATTTTTTCACGCAAGTCAACACAGAGTTCATCGCTATCGTAGATAATCTCCAGCCAGGCCTGCACTCCGTCCTCTTTGAGCTGCTTCAAGCTGCTTTCTATCGCCGTCCAGTCACCATGTATGCGTTCCAGCCTTTGCCAGGCGGGTATTTCCAGCAGCTCGACGCTGGGCTTACAGTCCTTGTTGAACTCTATAATGCGCAGGCTTTTTTGCTGTTTGGCTTCATTAAAGCCCATTGCCAGGGGCGAGCCGGAGTAGGCGACAAGCTCATTGCCGTCCACGATTTGCGGCACGTGCAGATGCCCCAGAGCCAGGTAGTCGAAGCCCTGGCAAATCTGCCCGGACTCGATATGCGCCAGTGTGCCCACATAAAGCTGGCGCACGCCGTCGCCTTCGGTTATCAGCCCCCCTTGTGTATAAAGGTGTCCCATGCCGATAAGCGGCAGCGGGCGGGCAGCCTCACGGCGTTTTTCGGCGGCTAGCTCGGCAATCTCCCGGTAATGTTCTGCGATGCCCTGTTTGAGTTTTTCGGCGGCCTGCTGATAGTTTTCGCCGGCTTCATAACTGCGCACATCACGGTCACGCAGATAGGGCACAGCTGCGACAAGCAGCTCGAGCTGGTCGGAGTCGTCATAAAGGCAGATAAGCTCCTCGCTGACATTCTCTTTTTTGCTGCCTATCACATGTACATTCAGGGTCTTGAGCAGCTCCCTGGGAGCTTCCAGGAAGCTGGGCGAATCATGATTTCCGCCGATAATGACCACATGCCTGCAGCTGCTGTTGCTCACCTGGCGCAAGAAGTCATAGTATAGCTGCTGTGCACGGTTGCTGGGCACGCTGTTGTCAAAAATATCGCCGGCCACCAATAGGGCGTCTATTTTTTCTTGCTCCAGTTTTTCCAGCAACCAGCTAAAAAAGGCGCTAAACTCATGGTCCCGGCTCTGTCCATATAAGCGGCAACCCAGATGCCAGTCGGAACTGTGCATGACGCGCATAGCAATCTCCGTTTTATTTAAAATCTCGGCTTTGTTCTTCTGCGATTAACCTGTCCGGAACAAGGGAGCAATTCGGGCACTGCCCCCATTTCGCCTGTGGCCGGGTTGATTCCCTCTGAGACAGTATATATTATACCTTGCATCCGCATAAATTTCAATGTGCCAGCGTCTAAATATTTTTTTTAACAGCAAACTGAAACGGGTCAAGCTTAAGGAGTCCGGGATGTCATATCAACTCGAGGTGGGCGCACGTAGCGTCGAGGATGTTTTCGCGGCCTGTCGCGGCGGCGCCGACCGTGTGGAACTCTATGTCAGCCCCAGCGAAGGGGCTTTGACCCCCAGCGCCGGCCTGGTCAGGGCCTGCGTGCAGGCGCGCCAGGCCGCCGCGCTAGACATAGGCCTGTTCGCCATGCTCAGACCCAGGGCGGGAGACATGCTTTACAGCAAAGAGGAATTCAGCACCATGCGCCATGACCAGGAGCTGCTGCTGCAACAAGGCATAGACGGGCTTATGTTCGGCGTCTTAACCCCGGAAGGCGAGCTGGACCTGGCGCGCATGCGCGAGCTGATGAAACACTGCGGCTCCAGGCCGGTCACGCTGCACCGCGCTTTCGACGCCGTGCGCGACCCCTTCAAAACCATGCGCCAGGCCATAGACCTAGGTGTGGAATATCTGCTTTGCGGCGGACTGACACAAAGCGGCAACTGGGACCGCAAGCTGCTGCCAGAGCTGTTTGAGCTGGCCGCCGGCAAAATCAAGATGGTCATAGCCCTGGGACCCTCGTTCAAAACCGTCAATCTGCCCGACTTCTTACTCAACAGCCCCTTCCAGGAATACCACATAGTCAATGGCTACCGGCAAAGAGCCTCAGCCATGAAATATAGACCCGGCATGGAAGCGGAGGCAGACGACTATCTGCGGAAAAACCAAGCCACTGTGGAATATCTCGAGGAAAGCGCAGTACGCGAGATACGCGATATCATGGACAAGCACGAAAGACAGTAGACTTTTTTGGACACTAAGAGACATTAAGGCATAGCAAGCACAACAAAAGGAAAGAATAGTATAGTGTTAGACAAAGCTTTATTTATTCGTCAGCTGCAACTGCTGGGAGTTCAGCCCGGCATGCAGCTTTTAGTGCATTCCTCACTGCGCAAGCTGGGCGCAGTGGTAGGCGGCGCCGACAGCATCATCGACAGCCTGCTGGAGATACTAGGCCCGGAAGGCACGCTGATGATGTCAACGGTTTCCGGCAATGTCAACCGCGAACAGCCGGTTTTTCATGTGGAGCATACACCCAGCACTGTGGGCACTCTCTCAAATGTGTTCCGCAAACGCCCCGGCGCACTGCGCAGCCTGCACCCAGTGCACTCGATTGCGGCCCTGGGAGCCAGGGCGGAGTTTTTTTGCGAAGGGCATTTACAGGCCCGCACAGCCTGGTCGGAGGACAGCCCCTACGGCAAGCTGATGCGCCAGGACGGGCATATCCTCTTCCTGGGTACAAATTTCAGCGCCAACACCTGTATGCACGCCCTCGAGATCGAAGCCAAGGTGCCCGGCCTGCACACACCGGAAAGCAGTACCCTGTACGTCTGCGATTACGACAATCGCTGGCATCAGATCGAACATCATTGGCATGCCCCGAAAAAAGACTCCTATGTTGACATGGAGCAAGTGGTCGAAAAGGCCGGCGCTCTGAAGTACGGCGTCTTGGGCAAAAGCATCTCCAGGCTGGTGCAGGCCGGCAAGATGCGAGAACGCCTGCTGCCCATATTCCTGCATACCCCGGAGCTGGCAATTCGAAAACTCAGCGACAGCGAGTTTATCTGGGAGTAGCCAGCTTCTCAGGCTTTAGAGCCACTGAAAAAGCTCGTTAGAGCTGCTCGGCTCGGCCCAATTGATCTGCAGAGTTTTCTGGCCGCAGGGTATGCTTACCAGGCTGCCGTTCTCGAAATCGTTGGGTTTGGAGTTTTGCGGCAAAGCCAGGAGCCTGGGGAACATGGCGGCAAAAGCCTCTGCCTTGCTGATAGTAGGCAGCAGGCTATGACTGCCGCCCTCGTAATATTTGATATAATGCGGCTTCCCCAGAGACTGCAGCTTTTCTACCAGGGGAATAGCATGCCCTTCGTGACCAACGGTCTCATCCTCAGTGCCATGCTCCAAAAAAACCGGACAGAGGATGCTTTGGGCGTGTTCGATGACGTTGCGTGCGGAAAGCTCATACTCGGTGAAGAAGCGTCCGGCCCAGGCGACTTTTTTCGGCGAAAGCCAGGTAATTGCCGAGGAGGAATATATGGCGTTAAAGGTTTGCGGAGCAAAAATGGCACTCAGCAGTGCGATATGCCCGCCCTGGCTGCCGCCATAATGGAAAATCCGGCGCTGATTGGCTTGCGGGAAAAGCAACAGAGCCTCACGCAGCATATTAAGCACGTCGAAGACCTGTAAAAAGCTGGCATCATAAGGTATGTAGGAACCACTGCCGCTGACTTCATTAAAGTCATAGCCACTCATGCGATATTCGCAGGACAGGCATATTAAGCGCTGCTCCTCAGCAACTTTTTTCATTATCTCAAGGTGTCCAAAGCGGTTGCCGCCCCAGCCATGTGTGAAAAGCATAAAGCCACTGTTTGAATCAATTTGCTGCGGCAGCAAGGCCAAGGCCCTGATAGGCTTGCTGTAGTTGAGTGAATTAACGCTGTCAAAAACAAACTCGAATTTTCGCATTGTGGTCTTTCCGTAGAGGGTAAAAACAAAGCCCCGCCACCGCAGGCAAGCGAGGCTTCAAAAAGTGGTTTTGGACACGAAGACACACGAAGGGCGCCGCCTCAGGCTATTGCAATTGTGGCAGCAAGTCATAGGCCAGACGCGGCGTAAATTCAAAAAGTATAAAGCCAGGCGCGGCGGCCTGCCGGCAGGCCTGTATCTGGCGCATCAGTTCTTGCGCCGACATATTCTCGCTACTCACCCCTATGCCTGGCAGTATTGATTCCAGTCCGCCAAGCTGCTGTTTTTGACGGCTCAGGTCATTGGCGAAAAGCGCGCTGCTGCTGCGGTAATTCATCGGGCAGACAAAGTCTAGCAGGCGTTCTTTTTGCCAGCGAACCCAGTCTTGTCCCACCGTATTTCTGGCATTCTGCCAATCGGTGTAGACTGCGGCTGACAGCAGCATCTGCGGTCGCTGCGCCTTCACCGCCAGCCTGATATCTCTGACCAGGCTGCTGATGCTGAGCCGGCGGAACTCCTCCCATTTTTGGCGCTCCTGATATTGCGCCGTGTCGGGCCAGTGCGGTAGCGGGCTTTTCAGGTATGCGGCAAATGCCTCGCGGCAGGCCTCGCAATAGCAGGCCTGGCTGCCCGGATAGCGGATCAGGTCCAGGTGCAGGCCGTCCAAGGCGTAGCGTCTACTGAGTTCGGCGGCGCATTCGATCAGCTGTCTGCGGTTAACGCTTTGACTGGGGCAGAGCCAGGGCAGCAGGGTTCCATTGGCTTGGCGTTGCAAGCGTCCCTCCGCAGCCAGGCGGCGCAGTTCCGTCTCCGAAAAATCCTGTGCACCCAGGCAGCTCAGCCAGAGATGCATGGCCAGTCCCTGCTGTCGGCAGGCCTGCAAGCAAAGCTCGATTTGTCGTGCATTGCTATCGAGGGGGGCAAAAGCATGCGCCATATTTGGGAAGACGGCACTGAAAGATGATTTTTTCAGCAGGCTTATGCTTTCCTCCCAGGCTAGTCCTGGCAATCCCTGTGGGTTTCTGCACCACACTGCCTTAAACTCATTAGGCTTGGCGGGCAGCTGCGCCAGTCCCGCATTTCGCAGTTGATTCATGCAGTTTATGGCATAAAGCCTGCTTTGCTCGTACTGCCGGTTCTGAAAAGCGTCATTAGCCAGGTTCAATTCTTGCGTCGCCTGCCGTCTTTTATCTGCGCTGGCATTAGCCAGGGCGAAGCGGGCGCGGTTCAGGCTGGCGGCGGCGGCCACCTGCTCCAAACCAGGCAGAAAACGCTGCATCTGCGCCAAAAAAGTAGCGAAGGCCGCCTCCGGATCCTGGTTCAAAAACACATGCGTCATCCAGAATCCGCACTGGTTTTCAACGATGGCAGGATAGCCGCTGCTCCTGCCGGCGCTGTCCAGCCACCAGGCATTGACGCTGAAAGCCTTCGAGGGCGACAAGGCGATAAATGCTCCGGACTGCTGCCGAAAAGGCCGTCCGCCGGCCAGGCGCTGCTCCAATGGCTGCACCATTGCCAGTGGCTGAGGCAGGGACTTAGAAAGCGTAAAACGCCCTGCCGGAAATTGCAGCCGGGCCGCCAAAAGCGGCGGCAGAGCATGAAAAACCCCGAGTTTGCCGCGGTTTTGCACATACAGGTTGAGCGCCCTCAGCTGTGCCGGCGAGGCGGCCTCGGCAAAGGGTAGCAGTAGAAGCTGATATGGATACAACAGGCTGGCGCTGCAGTCCTCCTCTTCGAGAACCGCAGGAAAAAGCCCGCCCTGGAACAGATTTTCTCCCAGATGCCTGGCGTAATTGTAGGCCTCCTTCTGCTGTTGACCATTGCCGCCGCTGCGCAGCAGGGCGATGCTGCAGTTGGGCGCGAGCAGCTCGATGCCGGCAAACTGCAGCAGCACTTCGCCGGCTCCGCCCCGCCAGGCGGCAATGCGCAGCATATTGGCCTGGCGCCAGGAGTTGCTGGCGCCCTCCGGCAAAAAACCGCTTTTAGGGATGATGGCCTCCTCCCAAGCACCATCGCCTTCCGGAGCGAAAGCGGCGGCATACCAGCTGTTGCCTACCCGCAGATAGACATTAAACTGGTTGACTAGCGCAGTGTTGAAGCTGCGATAGCGAAGGCGCAGAGCCGAGGTCTGCGAAAGGTCGGCTTGCAGTGGAAAATCCCAGCAGGCGCGGTTGGCACCCTGCAAGGAAAAACGCGCCTGCAACTCGATGGCAGGCTGATTGGCGGAAAAGCTGCGCAGATTGGCGGCGGAGCCTGCCGCACTGGGGATACAGGTGGCCGCCGCACGAGCCAGGTCCAGCGATTGGCTAAAGCCGTGGAAAACCGGCAATAAAAATAAAAACAGCAGCCCGGCGCGCAAAATGGACGGCATTGGCTTGGATAGATGCAGGAAAAACATATGCGAGAATAAAAAGACGCGGCGACAGGCTCAAGAGCAGCCCAGGATGACGGCGTTTAGCGCGGTTTGTTAAACAACACCGAGTGCGGCGGGCGGAATTCACGCGAAGGCTCGCCGCAGTCGGGACAACGGCGGTCTCTTTGCTGACGCTTCAGAAGAAAGACCTTTTCACATTTTCGACAGGACATAAGCCGGGAGCGCGACGGCTCCCAGCCGCCGGCTTTGCGCCGCAGTCTAAACAAGACGTAACTGCCGGCCACAAAAACCAGCAACAGCATGGTATAGAGCAGCAAGCATTCTTCAATATGCAGATTGATATTCATGATAACAGCAATATCCGGTAAAGCTGCAAAGACAGGCAAGCGCCGCATAAGCCCTTAGTGTGCCTTCGTGTCCCTTCGTGTGCCTTCGTGTCCCTTCGTGTGCCTTCGTGTCCTCCCCCTCCCCCATTTGCGCGGTTCATCAGGGTCTCCAGTCGACTTCCAGCAAGAGGCTGCGCCGCAGGTCCAAGTCCGGCAGGGACTGCTCTCGAGCCTGGGCTTGTTTTTTCAGGAGATGCAATCGCAGAGCCTGCGCGGCGAGCTGGTCCAGGCGGCGGCTGCCCGAACTGCGTTTGACTCTTACGCGAAAAAGCTGCTGCCCAGGCAGTCGGCTAAGCTCGAGCAGACTGCTGTCGCGCAGCTGAGCCAGCTCTTCAGGGTTCTGCAAGAGCTTCTCGTACTCAGGCGGCATCTCGATATTTTGGATAAGGCCGCGCCGCCCTTCCAGGCGCCAGAAAACCCCCTCCGGGCTTTCCGCCTTTGGCAGTGGCGGCAAGAAAAAAGCGCTGTTTTCCTGCCAGTTGGCCTGCAGCATGTCGGCCAGGCTGTCCGAGTCCACCGCCAGTTCGCTTTCAAGCTCCTGGCTGGGCGGCAGGCGCAGCTCAGGCAGGCTCCACTGCGGCAATGAGGGCTGCTCGTAGGCAATGCTGGGATTGGCATGACGCGAGAACCCGCCTTCCAAGTCGCCCTGCAGCATCTTGGCCGGATCCGCGATTTCACTCCACTCATACAGCTCTTTCACGAAGCGCGGCAGGCCACTGCTGTTGCTGGGCGGCAGGCTCAACACCTCGGGCAGATGCATACTTAGCTCGGAGGCGGGTTTTTTAACGCTGTTAACCTGCAGCAGGGCGAGCGGCAGATGCAACAATAGCATGACTAAGGCGGCAAAAACATAGCGCCACTTTTCATTTTCCAGCCATGTCAGCACATTTAACACGCTAGTCCTCATTGCTTGGCAGCGTCTGGAACATAGCTGCCCATTGGGTTGCTGCTGGGCGGCTCGGCGGCAAGATAGACATTAAGTCCCAGCGAGCGAGCCAGGTCCATCACCCGGGCAATGGTCTCATAGCTGTTATTGCGGTCGGCACGCACAATAATCATGGGCGGGTTCTTTTCAGCCTGTTCGCCGCCGCTGCCCTGACGCTTGGCCTGCGCACCCAGGCTGTCATGCACATGGTTGCCCAGCTCGCGCTCAAGCTCATGCCAGTCCAGACTCAAGTCGTTGAAAAAAATCTTGCCCGAGCGCGTGATGGTGACGATCATCTTATCCGCAGTGTTGAGTTTGGCGGAGTGCATAAGCGGCAGCGCCAGGCTGGTCTCGACCTCGGTACCGGTCCAAAACACTACGCTATTGCTGATCATAACCATCAGAATAAGAATAAAAAAGAGGCTGATCAGACCTACGATAGTAGGAAAGACCTCTGGATTTTTTTTCAGGCTGTGTGTTTGCGTCTGCATCTTGCACGGTTAGCAATTTTTTTGCTTATTTCCCTTCCTTGTCTTTTTTCTGTGCCGGGTTACTGCAGAGAAAGTAGCAAATTTCCGAGGCCGCCTTGTTCATTTCCAGGGTAATGCGGTCGATTTGTTCGAGCAGGAAGAAATAGAAGAGCTGCGCCGCCAGGGCGACGATCAGACCGGCGGCGGTGCAGACCAGGGCGCCCTTCATCTCGCCGGCCAGGGCCACGGTGGCGACAAACTGGCCGCCGGGCTGCCCCAGCTTCTCGAATATCTTGATCATCCAAAACAGGGTGCCCAGCAGCCCGATCACCGGTGCGATGTTGCTGATGCTGGCCAACAGCTTCATGTTGTTTTCCAGCTTGGGTATATTCAGGCGTATGCTTTCCTCCGCCGACTTATGTATGGCCTCCGGCCCGTCCTCCCAGCGTTCGATGGCATTGCGAAAAACCTCGCCCACCATGCCGGTCTTATTGTCGCAGTTGGCGATGGCCTCTTTCAGGTTGTTGTTGCGCAAATGGTTCATCAGGCCGTGGAAAAGCTCCTCTGTGTCAACCCTGGCGCGCAGAAAATACAGCGAACGCTCCAAAAACAACAGAAAAGCCAGCGCGCCAAAGGCCAGAATAACATATACCAGCGGGCCACCGTCATGAAGCAGCTTTGGTAAAAAACTCATTAATCAGAACTCCAAAATCAAAAACTTGGTGTATCTTCGTGTCCAATTTCCAGCCGAGCCAGCTTTTCAGCCGGGGTCTTGCTACTGCACGGTAGGCGCCTCGATCTCTCCGGCCTCGGGGATGAATTTCTCGTCGGAACGCGGCAGTATCTCTTCGAGCCTCTGCGCCAGGACCGGCGGGAACATGTTTTTGCTGGTTGCCAGGCTGGTTCTCTTCATCTGTTCCCAGGGCGGCAAGCCGCGCCGTCTTTCAGTGCCTTCGACAAATTTCTGATAGTGGTCGTAGAGCTGTCTAGCTATGGTCACGTAGCTCTCGGCGCTCTCCTGCTCGTCTATGGCGAGCTGGTAATATGCCTGCATCAGATAGCTTTGCACGGTTCCCTGCGCCTGCTGATACGAGGCCGACTGCATATCCTCTGCCAGCTCCTTGAGGACAAAGTCGTCCAGGTTATCCCTGAAACGTCCCGGATTGAGCTTGCGCCCGATTTCTATGTATTCTCTGGCCTTGGTTTTCTCGCCGAATTTATAGAGCATGACTATGGCGTCCACAACAAAGTTGGTATAACCGCCTTCGACACTGCTTTGCTCGTAGAACTTCATGGCGTCGGTATAGCTTTTGTTGACAGCGTCCACTATGCCGATATTGGGGGTCATCTCCAGGTGTTCAATGTCCTTGAGATATACCAGGCGTCCCATTTGGAAGGCGGCGTTAAGCGACTGGAAGATCATCCTGTCGCAGCTCAGGCGCTTGAAGGTATCGGTTTCCAGGTACCATTTGTCCTTTCCTCTTTCCGCCCAATAGATGGCGTGTGCCTCCGGCAGGCGCCACTCCAGCGCGCCATAGCGCTGATTCAGCAGCATCAGCCAGTCCGGTTCGAGGCGGTATTTCTTCGTCATCCAGCGATGCCGCAGGCAGAGTTCGACCAGCTCTTTGATGCCCAGCTCCTGCAGTTCGGAGGCCAGCGGCTCGGGGATAACCGCCAGGGAGCGGAACTCCTGCTCGAACTCCTGGAAATTCTTGTAGCCATGCGCGGCCAGCAGGTTCCAGAAATCCGGCTTATTCTCCAGGGCGGCCCTCAGCTTGCTTTCCTCCAGCGGCGCCTTCTGCAGCTTTTCCCACTGCCCATAGTAGTCTCCAAAGAGCCTGATCATCTCTTTGGCGAACTCGGTTTTATAGTATCTGTTGGCGTCATCCAGGTCTTTGCCCATTTTATGCTGATATATCCAGCCCAGCTGTCTGAACAGCTCGGGGTCTCCGGGGTTGAACTCGAGGGCCTCGTCGCGGATCAGCTCTATGCCTCTTTTGACCCAGCGCCAGCGGTCCTCAAAGCTGGTAAAGGTCACCGATATGTTATAGGCCATATTCCAGGCCAGGAAGGCGTGCGAGCCGGTGAAACGCGGCTGCAGCTTGACTATCCACTTGGCCAGCTGCACCATCTCGAAGTACTTGCCCTCATCCTGCATCTTGCTGGAACGCAGCCAGAGCCAGTCGCCCACCAGGCCGCGAAAGCCGCCCAGGGCCACACTGGTGAAGGCCACCAGGGGCGGAGCGTTCTCCAGCGGGTCCACGTCAGTCAGATGCTGTTCAATGCGTATGGCATTCATGCGCCCCTGTAAAAACGAGAGCAGTGCCAGCGAGGCCAGGATTGCCAGGGCTATATAAACCAGGTTAAGCTTGTTTTGTTTCATGGTGATGGCTTCCGTTTAGCGCTTGATGACCGTGCCCAGTTCGCGACGCGTCAGTATCCATATACCCAGAGCCGAGATCAGGCCGCTGCGGATCAGAACCAGGTTGAAGAAGGCTCCCCCCAGGCGGTGGTATTCGACCAGGTTGCCCTTGATCAGGTCCGAGGTCGCGTCCAAATCGTCCACTGAGACCACCACTACGCTGACAAACTGAGCGAAACGGTGCACCACTTTCTCGCCCAGCCCCTTGTATTGATAGCTGCCGTCTTCATTCTGCAAGGGCGCCGACACTGCCGCGTGCACGCTGAGTCCGATTACCAGGTAGGATATGGCCGTGAAAGCGGCCACCGGCGTGGAAAATGCCGCGCCCACCGTGCAGCCCAGAGCCGCCAGAAAGGCGATCTGGAAGACGGCCAGCACCAGGGAGCGCATATAGTTGCTGAAAAATCCGCTGACTTTGCACAGGATAACGGGGCGATCCTTGGCTTGAAAGACGGCGGAGGCAGCCTGCCCCTCGCCCCAGAACT
>Ga0265295_1005362_pt1 | contig 16404 bp, 15 predicted proteins | sample Munlansysbiofilm_FD_192503 | JGI IMG/M metagenome (GOLD analysis project Ga0265295, IMG submission 192503) | Leachate microbial communities from a municipal landfill in Southern Ontario, Canada - Methane capture system biofilm | ecosystem: Engineered > Solid waste > Landfill > Unclassified ... | reverse complement strand
AATTAAAATTGCTGTTTTTAGGCAAAATGACACCCGGTAATACCGGAGCTCTCAGCGCTGTTTTCTCATGCAGTTTCGCAGGAATGTCAGGTCTGTACAGTCTTAGAAGTATACTTTTAAGCTTTCATTTTTTGAGCAAGTTGCCTGCCTATCTCTTCTATTTTCTTTAGGTCTTCCTCTTTCGCCCTGCCCTTAACCTGGTGCGTACCAACAACTTCCATACTTGAAGGGGTCAGGATATCTCCTGCCTGTCTCAATGCTCCTCCTCCCCAGCCGAATGACCCCAGGACAACTCCGTATTTAGCCGGAGGTTTGAGCGCTTTTACCAGGTAAGCACCGTACAGGGCAAGCGGGTGCATTCCTGCAAGCACTGTAGGAGTCCCCAGTATAATGGCTCTTGAGTCTACAAGCTCTCTGGCAACATCCCCCAGGTCTGAGGCCGCAAGGTCATACATCCTTACATCAACTCCTTCTTTAAGAAGAGTTTCTGCAATTGCATTTACCATCTCTTTTGTTGAGCCCCACATGCTTATATAGACAACAAGGGCTTTATTTTCAGTTTTTCCAGCAGTCCATTTTCTGTAAGGCTCAAGTATCCTCTCTGGATTCTTATATATCGGCCCGTGGCTTGGAGCTATAATGTCAATCTCGAGGTCCTTTATTTTTTCAAGAGCCTTTGCCCCCATTTTATTGAAGGGCATCATTATTTCCCCGTAATAGCGTTTTGCCAGGGGGATAAGGTCTTCCAGGTCGTCGTCATAAACTCCCTGGGCAGTATGAGCTCCGAAAAAATCACATGGGAAAAGTACTCTTTCTTCCGGCAGATATGTAAACATGGTTTCCGGCCAGTGGAGCCAGGGCGCTTCTATGAAGCGGAGAGTCTTCCCGCCAAGGTCGATGCTGTCCCCTTCAGCAACAACCTTTATGCGATCTTCAGGAAGCTCATGATAAAGGCCTGCCATCTTTATTCCCCTTTCAGTCGCGACAAGTATGGAGTCAGGAGCCTTATCCATAATATAACGAATCGCGCTGGAATGGTCAGGCTCGGCATGGTTCATGACCAGATAGTCAAGCTTTTCCAGGTCGGAAACAAGGTTTATTTTTTGTTCGAACTCCTCTTCAAATCCCGGGTTCACGGTATCTATGAGAGCTGTTTTCTTTTCTCCTTTTACAAGGTAAGCGTTATAGCTTGTCCCCTGAGGCAGAGGAATCAGAGCGTCAAACATCCTGCGGTTCCAGTCCTTTGCCCCAACCCAGAATACGTTCCGGGCTATTTCCGGAATATTATAATTTTTCATATTTTTCATCCCCATTACAGCGCCGGCTAAATAAGCATGAATGAATTAAAGGCCTGAATATAGCTTTTTCATCCGACAGCTTTTATAATCAGTCTATATGTATTCGTCCAATATATGTATTAGCTGTGACCGTCTGATGCATGCACAGGCAATTTTCTAAAAAAGATAATGTATGGAGAAACAGGAAACATACAGTCTATTAATGCCTTTTTTCCGGACGCAGCTTTTCAGAAAAACCGGGGGGAAAGAAAAGCTTATATAGACAGCAGTAAGTTATCTTCTTCCTAGCAGGCCATAATTCACAAATTTATGATTAATGTGGGTACACAGGAGCCTGAAATATTCAGTATTGAATTGAGGCTTTGATACTCGAATATACAACCATAAAGAAGGGATATTTATGAAAACATCATCAGTAGAACTGAATCCAAACAGACTGGTACAGTACCTTAAAAAGCCAGCAAGTGAATTCACCAAAGATGACATCATCAAATTCGTCAAAGATAACGGTATTAAGATGCTGACCTTCCGCTACGTTGGCGGAGATAGCAGGCTCAAAGCCCTCAGCTTCATCATCAGGAACGAGGAACACCTCGACAATGTGCTTTCTACCGGAGAAAGAGTGGACGGCTCAAGCCTATTCAAATACATAGAAGCCGACTCAAGCGACCTTTATGTTGTCCCTAAATACCGCACTGCTTTTGTAAACCCGTTTGAGGAAATCCCTACCCTTGACCTGCTCTGCTCTTACTTTGACAAGGACGGAAACCCTCTTGCAAGCTCTGCTGAAAACATCATGAAGAAAGCTCATGCTGTTCTGAAGGAAGAGACCGGGTACGAGTTAAACGCAATGGCTGAACTCGAATACTACATCATCAGCGACAAAGAAATGATTGACACCGACTTCCCTGCAGTTGACCAGAGAGGATACCACGAAGCAGGCCCCTTCACCAAGTTCGACCAGCTAAGGAAAGATGCCATGCTCGCAATTGCCGAAGCCGGCGGGACAATCAAATACGGACACTCCGAAGTCGGAAACTTTACCGATGACAAGTATTACTATGAGCAGAATGAAATCGAGTTTGAAACAACAAGCCTCGAGGATGCTGCTGACCGCCTGCTCATCGGAAAATGGATCCTCAGGATGCTTGCAGCTCAGTACGGTGTTTCAGTCAGCTACGCCCCCAAGATCACTGTCGGAAAGGCAGGAAGCGGGCTCCATATCCACATGAAGCTCCTGAAAGACGGCAAGACCGCAACAGTCGAAAACGGCGGAAAGCTCACAGATGCCGCAAAGAAAGCTATCGTTGGATGCCTTGACATTGCCGGTTCAATCACTGCTTTTGGAAACACAATTCCTACATCCTACCTGCGCCTTGTGCCTCACCAAGAAGCACCAACCAACATCTGCTGGGGAGACAGGAACCGCTCCGCACTTATCCGTGTGCCTCTCGGCTGGTCCGGAGAAGCCAGCAAGATGATCACCATCGCAAACCCGAACTACAGCGAAGAACTCAAAGAACACTATTACAAACAGACCTATGAATTCCGCGCTGCAGACGGTTCTGCTGACATCTACCTTCTCCTCGCCGGTCTCTGTGTAGGTACCCGCCACGGACTCCAGATGGACAACTCCCTTGAGCTAGCAGATAAGCTATACATCAACGTGAACATCTTCAAAGAAGAGCACAAAGACAGGCTTGCCCAGCTTGAGCACCTGCCTGCTTCCTGCTACGAGTCCGCCCAGGCTCTTAAGAAACAGAAAGACATCTTCATGCAGTATGATGTCTTTACCGAGGGTATGCTTGACGGAATTATCAGCAACCTTGAATCCTACAACGACTACCAGCTGAGCGAGAAACTCTACGGCAAGAATGAAGAGATCAGGAAGCTTGTGGACAACTACATCCACATTGGCTGAGCTCGATAACGGCAACTTTTAAAAACCGTTTTCTTTTTTTCACGAGAAAAGCAGGGCTCTGCCTGTTAGAAAGCAGGCCCTGCAAAAAACGAATTTCCTCCTTATTTTTGCGGCATTCAGCTGCCCTGTGAACCGGGTATAATAGCTTTCCTGAACCATTCCGTTTCAATGCAAATAACAAGCACTGACGCCACTTTAAGAAATACTTATTACTCTTCGAAACATATGTGGGCGTAATCATTTTAGAGAAGATGATTTCATAACGGTAATTACTTTATAAATGTATATTCAAAAACTGGAATTGTGTATCAAATTCCTGCTGCGTGGATGTTAACATGGCTGGATCAGTGAAAAAAAGCCCACAAAATAAGCCGCCTGATGATGACTGGAGAAATACACTATATACGATAATATTTGAAGCAGACACACCTGCAGGAAAGAGATTTGACGAAATCCTGATAGTTACCATCCTGCTCAGCGTCATTGTTGTCATGCTGGATAGTGTAAAGGAGATTGCGGCGTCCTATGGCGATCTTTTCTATTCCCTTGAATGGATTTTCACAATAATGTTTACCGTGGAATATCTTCTACGCCTGGTCTGTGTCGGCAGGCCGGTGCGGTACGCCACAAGTTTTTTTGGGATAATAGACCTGATAGCAATCCTCCCTGCGTATTTCAGCCTGCTTTTGCCAGGGAGCGAATACCTTCTGGTAATCCGGAGTTTACGGTTGCTCAGGATTTTCAGGGTGCTCAAACTTGTTCAGTACCTTGGGGAAGCTGACTTATTGATAAGAGCCTTACGCGCAAGCCGGAGAAAAATAACCCTGTTCCTTTTTACTGTTTTGAATCTGGTGGTAATACTCGGTTCCCTGATGTACGTTATCGAAGGCGGAAAGAATGGGTTTACAAGCATACCAACGAGCGTTTACTGGGCAGTTATAACACTTACAACGGTCGGATACGGAGACATAGTCCCCGAAACAGGCCTTGGACAGGCGGTTGCTTCTGTTGTTATGATAACAGGTTACAGCATCATAGCAGTCCCGACAGGTATCATCACGTCCGAGATTTCTTATGCAAGCAGGTACACCAAAGGAAGGGTGTGCCAGAACTGCAGTTTTGAAGGGCATGAAAGTGATGCGAAATTCTGCAAACGCTGTGGAGCAGAACTGGAGATACGCTCGTGAAACTTCAGGGTTGGCTTTATCTATCTTTACGAATTCTAAAGGCAATTGTTTCTGAACAAAAATCCAGAATAGATACAGAATAATTTGATACAGAATAAATTCAGAAGGAACCGGACTGATCCGACAATGACAGATATAATCCCAGAAAATGTTAATAATTCAAAAATCACCATAATCTGTTCTGCCCCAGACCTTGCCAGCCAGAACATCAAAAATCACCTTTTGAACCTGACCGAATGGAAAAACCTGGAACTACCGCCGGAGTCCAGATTTTCGGCAGCCAGAGAATCAATAGACGGAAAATTCAGACTTGTGGACATAGAAGAGATTCATGTATTTCAGGACGGGCTTGACAGAAAGCTTGAAGCTGCAGGTCTGCCGGCTTCCCTGATAATTTTTGCCTCCAAGCACAGGAGCAAAGAAGAAATTAATTCTCTCACCGTACACTGCACAGGAAACCCTTCAGGAGAAGCAAGGCTTGGGGGTCACCCTAAAGAGCTTGCAGTCTCTTCACCTGCTGCTATGAAGTCGATCCTGAGCGGGATGAAAAAGCTTGCAGGAGAGAAAGGGCTGAAGTATGATGTAACCCTTGAAGTGACCCACCACGGCCCGACAGAACTCTCTGTCCCATCAATTTATGCCGAGATAGGCAGCACTGAGAAGCAGTGGGAAGACCCTGACGCAGGAGAGGTGGCAGCAAAATCCATACTTGCAGTTTCCCTTGAAAAAGTTCCTGTCGCAGTTGGGTTCGGGGGAGGGCATTATGCCATGCGCCAGACCGGGCTTTTGCTTGAAACAAAAATTTCTTTCGGGCACAATTTCCCAAAATACCAGTTAGAATTCGTGGACGAAGCCCTTGTAAGGCAGGCTGTTGAAAAATCCGGTGCCGAATTTGCTTATTTTGATAGGAAATCCATGAAAAGCGAAGACAGGAAAAAGATCTCTGAAATTCTTGAGAAGCTCGGTCTCAGGGTATTGAAGGAATCGGAAATCCGGGAAAATTACGGGCTTGATGATTAAGGCTTGATAATTAAGGCTTGATAATTAAGGCTTGATAATTAAGGCTTGATAATTAAGGCTTGATGATTAAAATCCACCGTTATAAATAGATAACTTTTCAGTGACAGGTCGGGACTTAATGCTCATTACTGGTATCTCTCCCATTATTCTCCGTTTTCTTTTTGGCGGAACTGCGGTTGTGGCTTCAAGGCTGGTTGCCCGGAGTTTCGGAGGCAGGCTTGGAGGCGTTTTTGCGGCTTTTCCTGCGGTTTACCTTGCAGCGGTTGCGGGCCTGAGCATGGAATACGAAGGTAGTGAATTGCTTTCAGTTTCCGAGCAGCTTTCCAGAGGGGCACTTGTGGGAATGTCGGCAGATATATGCTGTGCCCTCGCAGCCAGCTATTTAATACTAAAATACGGATGGAAAACAGGCCTGAGCCTCTCTCTCCTCTTCTGGGCTGTGCTCGCCCCGGTTATTTATTTTACATGGTTCTGATTCTGAACAAAATCAAACCGAATGCCGGAAAAAAAACGTTAACGGATAAAAGAAAAAAATCAGACAAACTAAATTTAGAAAAGCCAGGTTTAGAAAAACCAGATTTAGAAAAACTAAAATCAGACAAACTAAAATCAGATTCATTCAGGAGTATTTTTAATGGAACTTGATCTTCGGGATCTCGGCATAAGGTTTGTTTTTGGGGGCACGGCTGTTGCTGCCTGTTACATCCTGCTTCAGCACCTTCCCTCAAAATCCTTTGCAGGGGTCTTTGCCGCATTTCCGGCTGTAATGGCTGCAGCCGTAATTATGGCAGGCCACTTCGGGAGTTCCGAACAGGCATCGGATATTGCTCTCGGAGCCAGCGCAGGGATGATCGGCTGTGCTGTTTGCGTGCTTACGGCTACTTTTTGTATGGAACACCTGAATCTCTGGGGTTTATCCCTGGAGATCGCACTTATTGCCTGGTTTTTCAGTTCTTATGCAGCAATTACATTGATGCAGGTATTCTCGAAAAAGGAAAAAGAAAAAGAAACAGCAGGTAAAAGGAATTTTAAGATTCAGGCTTCAGAAAAGCCTTAATATTTTAGTTTGATCCAAACTCTGGCTCAATTTTTTGTACTCAGTTTCTTATACTCAATTCTTATACTCAATTTCTTAACTTAATTTCGTCCAATAATTCTTATCACTCAAATTTTTCCAGTTAATTTCTTCCAAAATCCCTGCAATTTCTTTTTTCTCTATTTCTCTGATTATTGTTTTATTTTCATCGGCTCCCCGCAACATGTTATGTTGCCGATACAGCAGGCATCGGTCGAACAGCAGGCTTCCCCACATGCATTTACAACTTTGAGCTCAAACCCGCACCCTTCACAGACAAGAACCTGACCCTCTTTCAATTCGCTGCAGTTCATTCGTGTCACCTCAATTTGATTGATGTAAAAAAGTATGTAACTCAGGTTCAAACTGCTTTTGAAACAGTGATTCTGAACATTGTTCCATGAAGGCGGAGATTCTTTAGCTGTGCCTGAAAAAATAAGAGGGAAAGAAGAGGAAGGAAAAGGCAGAAACCTTTCCTTCTTTCACGGTTTATCTTTTTCAGCGATCCAGACTTGATTCAACCCCTCTGGAAACTGCCAGTTCTTTAGCAGCGGTAATTCCCGGAGAGCCCGGATGTTCTTTAAAAATCCTGTATATTCTGAGCAGCAGGTATCCTGAGAGCAAAAACGACAGAACATCCGAGATCGGGTAAGCTGCCCAGACTCCGTCCAGCTCGTAAAAGCCAGGAAGGATGACAACAAGCGGGATCAGGAAAAGAATCTGCCTGCTGAGAGAGAGGAGGAAAGACGGTCTGGCTTTTCCAAGCGCCTGGAAAACCGTCATAGAGACCACGTTCAATCCTACCAGAGGCATCCCGAGAAGCATGATCTTTACAGCGTGTGTCCCGACATCGAGGTACTGCGGATCTGCACTGAAAAGCCCGAGAATCTGTTCCGTGAAGAAATAAATGACAAGCAGGCCAAATGTCCCAAATGCCGTGGTTGCCATAAGAGTCAGTTTTATGGCTCTAGCTATCCTTCCAAACTGCTTTGCTCCGTAATTATACCCTACGATTGGCTGCAGGCCAAAGGACATGCCAAGAAGCGGCAGGAAGATGAAGGAATTGACCTTGATTATTACGCCAAAAACAGCGACTGCAACATCTCCTCCATAGGTTGCAAGGGCGTTGTATACGAAGATCATCATAATACTGCTCGATATCTGCATGACAAAAGAGCCGACTCCTATGGACCCGATATCTTTTATAATTTTAATGTCAGGTTTCAGGTATCTGGATTTAAAATGCACAGCTCCTTTTCCTTTAAGGCAGTACTGAAGCAGCCAGATAGAGCTCACTACCTGAGACAGTACGGTTGCAATTGCAGCTCCCTTCACACCCATATCTAAGCCGAACATAAAGACAGGGTCAAGGATAATATTGAGGCCCGCTCCTATAAGCATTACATTCATTGCAAGGCGGGCATTTCCTTCGGCTCTGACAATATTCTGAACAGCCACTCCGAAGACAAAGAAAACCGCTCCTAAAATTATGTATTCAAGGTATTCCCTGGCATAGGGCATGATGCCTGGAGTTGCACCGAAGATTTCCAGAATTGTATCCAGGAAAAGAAGGTAGGGAATAGCAATAATTATGCTGAGGATCAGGCTAAGGGAAAAAACGTTTCCCAGAGTTTTCTCGGCTTTTTCTAACTCTTTTGCTCCGAGGGCTCGCGAGATTATCGAAGACCCTCCTGTCCCGAGAACAACCCCGAAGGCCATGATTATCATCTGGATCGGGAAAGCTATCGACAGCCCGCCTATAGCCTGGACACTGTCTGCCCCATATACCTGCCCCACGAAAAATGTATCCACAACATTATAGAGAGCCTGAACTAACATTCCGACTATTACAGGAGCCGAAAGCTTGAACAGGAGCTTCCCTATACTCTCTTTTCCCAGAAATTCACTTTTTTGTTCCATATTTTATGCGCTTCCATATCGTTTTTATTTCGCATCACACTGCTTTTCCTGACACCTCTGTTCGATTCCTGATCCGCAGAGTTTAACCGAAGCTTTGTGGACAAGCAGCCTGAAATTTTCTTTTTCTTCGTGTGTGAAATCTGAAAGAAGAGTATCAACGAAAGAATTCAGCTTTTCAAGAATTATATCTCTCATTTCCTTCCCTTTTTCAGTAAGGTAAACCCTGTAAGCACGGAGATCGTTTTCATCTTTTTGCCTGTAAACATACCCCTCTTTTTCCAGGCTCTGAATCGCCCTGGTGCTTGTGGCTTTGCTTATTTTCAGTATTTTCGCAAGGGCTTCCTGAGAAATGCCGTCCTTCCGGTACAGGACCATCAGGAAATCAAATTGTCCGCTCCCAATCCCGTAATCTTCAAGTTCCTTTGCCATATATGCAAGGTGGCTCCGGTAGATGTGGGCGATCGGGCCGCAGATCTCTCTTGGGTCTTCCATGAGTTATCCTCCGTTTTATAAGCTGGGAGGCTTGTTTTAGGATAAAATAGTTTAACAGGTAATTTTATAGAGATTAATATAATAGTTACATGTGAAACTATATTCTTGCCCTCTGTAAGGGCTTTATATATATAATAGTTATGGAGGAATGACAGAAAAAACAGTAATTATTCAGGAGTATGAAGTCAGGAGTTTTAAAAACACAATTACTAATTTTTTTCTTCCTTTAAAAATTACTGGGAGTTTTTTGTAGTTTAATTTTTTTAGTTTCCACTAAAGTAGTAAAAGCAGTGAATTAATGCCATTACTGGAACTTTTTCCAGCCCTCAGGCTCTTTTTATGAATTTTTGGAATAATACGTACACGTGTGGATAATCACAACACGCATGTGTGGCTTTATTTATTTATTTATTTATTTATTTATTTATGATAGCATAAAAAAATTTTATCATAATATACACTATGACACAACAGCAAATTAACAAACCAATAATAATTGCACAAATAACAACCCATTCAAATCGGAAATAGCGTTAAGGTTCTGCTGCTTGCTGGAAGCACAATAGGCATACATTACGCTGGCTATCATTTTAAATACGAAAATTAGAAGTATCCCAAGCCTGGTTCTGCCCTGATTTTGCTCTCATCCCTCTTTTTTGGAGCCAGCCTTTTTTTGATTACCCAGATTTACAATATCAATGCTAATAACAGCACTCTTGTCCTGATATGGATTATTGGGGTTTTTCCACTCATTTACGGTTACATGTCCACTCCGATAGCAGGACTTTGCTCTCTTCTCTTTTACCTCTGGATCGGCCTTCTTTATTCTGAGAGAACCGGCCTTGAGAACCTGATAAGTATGAAAGACCTGTTCCTCATATCAGGAATTGCTGTACATTTTTCCGGGATTCTCCACAGCCTTGCAGAAAAAGCAAAACACGCTGAAAAGACTTTTTAAGTTCATGGGATTACAGGCTGTACTTATTGCTTTATTTGCTTACACCTTCGAAATCTGGCAATATAAAGTAGAGGAAATAATCCCTGTAATTTATGCTATATCAGGAATCCTCTTTCTGGCGGTCCTGCTCTCAAAACCACTACATGAAAAGTCACAGGGAGCTTTCATGCAGACCTGGGCATTTCTATAATCTCACTCCTGATGGCAGGGATAACTCTCACAACAATATATATCCCTGATTTTATCCCCTCCCCGGAAAAATTTTACATGATTCTTTTTAATGTGATCTTTCTGGGTCTTTTGACTCTTCTCCTTTATGCCGGATACAGCACAGAAGATATAGGAACAGTAAGCACTGCAATGTTCTGGTTTATTCTCCTCATTTTTGCGAGATATTTCGACTTCTTCTGGGAACTGCTTCCGAGGTCACTCTTTTTTATGCTCGGCGGCTTTGTCCTGCTGGTCATAAGTATTGTTCTGAAAAGAAAAAGAAGGGAGCTGAAGGTTCAATTTTCCGGAAGAGAAGAAGTTGATGTAAAGGTTGTTGTTGACAGATACGGAAATGCCGTGATCAGGAGCTTATTAATCGGCGGGGAGGAGGTAGATATTTAATCTGATTTCAAATTCGTCCAGAAAGAACATCTTTATTCAGAAAGAACATCTCTATTCAGAATATAGCCCCTTCTGAAAGAGCTTCCAAAAACAAAAAAGTAAAGGGAGGAAAGAATCTTCTCTTTCCTTCTACGGTTACCTTCTATAGTTACCTTCTATAGTTACCTTCTATAGTTACCTTCTATAGTTACCTTCTATGATTACCTTCTATAGTTACCTTCTATGATTACCTTTTATTGTTTTTCTACAGCAGCGCTGGTCCTCTCCGAAATCCAGTCTCCGATCAATTCCAGAGCTGTCGGTGAAATCGTTTCTTCAATTCTTGCATACTCAGATGGAGATCCTGTTTGAGAGGTCTGGAAAAGGTGATTGAGACCCGGAAGTTCTTTTACCGTATAGTCCTGGTTGCCTCCTGCTTCAAGGGCTTCTTCTATTGCCTGAAGGTTCTCCTCAGGAGGCACCTGGAGGTCTTTTTCACCATTTATTGCGAGTACGGGGCATTTAACTTTTATGAGGGTGGGTCTGGGATCGTATGTCAGGAAGTTTCGCATCCAGGGTGATAGTAGAGACTGGATCTGGGCATCGAGGTCGGCTTCGGAATAGCCGGCGCTCTGTTTTTCTTCTTCGCTCATATTTGCCATTTCATCCATCATAAGCTTCCGAAGTTTTTCTGCAGCAATTTCATCATTCTGTTCCTCTTTTATCGCAGAGTATATGCTTTTCATAAGGGCATTATTCCGGGCTATTGTCTCATTGTCCACCCCTTCTGCCCTGGAAATCAGTTCACTTTGAAGGTAGAGGATTTCCTCGCCTGTAATTCCGGGCCCTGCCATCAGTACGATGAATGCAACGTCCCGGGACTCCACTGCTACAATTGGAGCAATTAAACCTCCTTCACTGTGCCCTATCAATCCTATCTGCGTCGGGTCTATCTCTTCGCGGCTTTTTAAATAATCAATACCTGCAAGCACATCTCCTGCGAAATCTTCAGAAGTAGCCTGTGAGAAGTCTCCGGTTGAACCTCCTGTTCCACGGTCATCGACCCGCAGGACAGCGATTCCCCTTTGAGTCAGGTAGTCCGACAGTACAAGGAACGGACGGTGTCCCAGGAGTTCTTCGTCACGGTTTTGCTGGCCGGAACCACTTATAAGGATCACTGCCGGGAAAGGACCTTCAGACCTCGGGAGGGTTAATGTGCCTGCAAGCTTCACTCCTGCTCCTTCATTTTCATAAACCACTTCTTCTTCGTCATAAGGATAGGGTCTTACAGGGTCCTGCTCTCTTCGCGTGTCAGGGGTTTCGTCTATGCGAGAAAGCACAAGCGGGAGAGATATACCTGACTGTTTCCATTCCCCTTCTATTGTCTTTCCGTCCTCTTTGAGTGTACCCTCAAAACTGCCCCTTATGGATTTTACATCAAGGCGGAGTTTACTGTCCTTATAGGTGACAGTTTCTACAGGTATTCCTTTTACTCCCTGGTCAAGACTGTCCATTGTAGCATTAACGGAACCATCAGGGCTGGAAGAAATATTGAATAACAGCCTTACTTCCATTCCGCCCTGAACTTCAAGGGTCCCAAGCCAGAGCCCTTCCACTTCTTTGAGGTCCTGGTTATTATCAGTATTCACTTCAGACTCAGCCGGCTTGGAGACACATCCGGAACAAGCTGCGATAATAAGCAGCAAGAATAGACAGATTACTATTTTAGAATTCATAAAAAGCCTTGCTTCGACAAGATATTTAAATGTATCAGGCTTTTTACTGCCGTATGTTCCAGGTAAAAAAAGGTCCTCATCTGGCAGTCCTTCTCGGTTGTATTCTCTACGGGATGACAGGCTTATTTCTTGCCGGCATTAATAACCTGCCCATAACTTCAATAATATTTTATCGCCTGTTCTTCGGGCTTGCCTTTATCTTTACTTTTCTTCTGGCAACCGGGAGGCTTGGAGAACTTAAACCTGGAAAAAGAAAATTTCGCCTTCTCCTGCAGGGTGTTATTGTCACCGTAAACATGTTCTTTTATTTCCTCTGCGTGAGAGAAACATGTTTCTCCGTGGCGATCCTGCTTGAATATACTGCCCCGATTTACGTGATGCTGGCTTCACCTTTCGTTTTGAAAGAAAAGGTAGGAAAAGAGAGTATTGCAGCTCTTTTTCTTGCAATTGCGGGTGTTTACCTGGTAATCCGGCCTGAAGGCGGATTTGGAGCCTCTGATTTTTCCGGCAGCCAGTTAACTGGAATTGCATCCGGGCTTTTTGCGGGGATTCTCCTTGCAGTTATCATTATGAATGTAAGGGTCCTGAAAAGGGATCATTCGGAATTTGCGATTGCTTTCTGGGGTACGGCTGTTAGCTGTATACTTATGCTGCCTTTTGCGTCTGAAACATCCTTTTCTGTACTTGCCCCGAACCTGTCAACTCTGGCTGCTTTCGGGATCGTTTCCGTGGGCATAGGAGGGGTTTTAACGACCATCGGGTATGCAAACCTTGAATCTCAAACAGGTAGCCTTCTTGCTTTAATTGAGCCTGTTGCGGGTGTCTTTTTTGATCTGGTCTTCCTTGGAGTTGCTCTCTCAACAGGTACACTTGCAGGTTGTGTTCTTGTGCTTGTCGCGGCTATACTTGTGAGTTTCAATGGCTCTCCAAAACCGGCAATGAATTTTACAAATTTCACGGACCCTGCCGAAGTCACCGAAAAATATTGATTTTTACCGTGAAAAATTACAAGACTTCAAATAAAATTACTGTTATTCCACACTCTCCACACTCTCAGTCTCACATGAAAGAACCAGTAAAAATCCTGACCTATAAACCATATTAGCCATACCTTTCCTGTCATGCTTAAGAAGTAAAACAGCCTGTCTCAAAACAAAAAAGAGCCAGAATGCCAGCAAATAAGATGCAAAAATTCTTCGAGTCTCAAAAAATCCGTTCTAATCATTCTTGAAAATACCAATCTCACTTTTATTTACCATCTCAATTTTATTTACCATCTCAATTTTATTTACCATCTCAATTTTATTTACCATCTCAATTTTATTTACCATCTCAATTTTATTTACCATCTCAATTTTATTTACCATCTCAAATCTATTTATCAATCCCAATTCGATTTCAACCATTTTAAGCCCTCTTTCACAAGGTTATTTCTCAATCCTGGCAGAGCCGCAGAAAGTTGCCGGAAGAGTTCCATATTTATTTGCGGTTCAAAAAACGCTTCTTTTTCAGGGATGTAGTTTCTTCCGCCCGAAAATAATAATGGAAAAGTCTAAAAGTATGTTCTTCAAAGTAAATTTGACCTCTTATGAAAATCCATGCCCTGCAGCATTCCGCTCTTAACACACTCGGTAGCATAGAAGAATATATCAGAACCAGAAATCATTCTCTTGAGTCAACCCGTTTTTACAAAACAACGAATCCTCCAGCCCCTGGTTCTTTTGACCTCCTCATTATTATGGGCGGTCCCATGGGAATTTACGACTATGAAGAAAACCCCTGGTTAAGAGATGAAAAAGCCTTTATCAAACAGGCAATTGGCGCAGGAAAACCGGTCCTTGGGATCTGCCTTGGAGCTCAAATGCTTGCCGATGTGCTCGGAGCTCGTGTATACGAAAACCGGCACAGGGAAATGGGCTGGTTCCCTGTAAGGGCGATAGCAGCAGAAAGTAAACCGGAAATACTCAAAGGGCTGCCTGAAGAAATTACGGTTTTTCACTGGCACTCCCGGACCTTTGATACTCCAGCCGGAGCTGTACATCTCTTCCGGAGCGAGGGGTGCAAAAATCAGGGATTTATTTACGAAGGCAGGGTTGTAGCTTTCCAGTTTCACCCTGAAGCTACGGATGAGAGGATCAGAAGCATGATAGGTCGGTTCGGGCTTGAAATTGGGGACGGGCTTTATATGCAGAAAAAAGAGGAAATGCTCGGACAGGAGAGATACCTGGCTGAAACTAAAGAGTTCATGTTCAAGCTGCTCGACGTTTTTGAAAAAATGGTTCATTCCAGCATGCCTGAAGATATTTAAACATCCTTAAAAGAAGTCTTTAAAAGGATCTTTCACCCCTGAGATAAGGGTTGCAATATCTTTCAGTGCCAGGCTCTTCTTAAATCCTGTGGGGAGAGCGATATATTTCGGGCTCCAGACCGGGTTAAACTTTTCCTTAAAGTCCCGCAGGCCCTTGTAGTTATAAATGTAGTCGCCGTTGGCAAAGATCAGAGACCCCACTTTATGCCAGAGTGGAGCAAACTGCCTCTTTTCAAGACCTGAAAGAGGAGCCATCCCGAGGGAGAATCGTCCGTACCCGTTTTCTTTTCCCCAGAGCATCAGTTTGATAAAAAGATATTCCATAGTCCTGTCAGGGGCAGTTGAGCCGTAGCGCATAAGGTCGACACTGAGTTCTTCTTTATTTCCTCCTGCCCATACGTTTGCAAAGGCAACTATTTCTTCATCATTTCTTACAAGTGCGAGAGGAAAATTGCTCAGGTACTTCTCACCAAAAAAGCCCACTGAGAACCTCATCTCTTTTCCGGTTTTTATTTCCAGCCAGGCATCCGAAACTTTTTTGAGCTCGGGGATCAGGGCGGGTACTTCTTCTGAGGGTATGATTTCAAACCTGTAACCCTTTTTTTCTACATTTCTCACTGTATAGCGGAAATCTTTGCCTGCACTGCCTTCCAGGGTAAATGATTCGAGAGGAACTTTAGCTTCCTCACCGATTTTGACGAGCGTCAGGCCGAGATCGAGATAAACCGGAATATATTTTTCGCTAACTTCATAAAAAACAGCCCTTCCCTGGTGCAGTTTGCTCATTTCATAGAAGTCCCAGATAAGTTCTTTTATCTGGTCCCTCTCTCCTACAGGATCTCCCATTGCAATCCAGCTTTTTCCCGAGATTCCGTACATTAAGAAAGCTTTTTTTCTGTCGTCAAAAAGCAGGTATTTGTCTCCTGTAAATGCCAGGTTCCCCCAGGTTTCCTGACTGCATCTTTCAATTTCTTTTGCAAGCTCAAGCTCTTCATTTCCGGGGAGATGGATGTCTTTTGAAAAGGGGCTGAGCATCTTTGTGGTCCCGAGGACGAGCAGGATAAAGAAAACTCCTACCAGTGCCCTTAAAAAGCTTGAAGCCTGGGAATTAACCCCAAATTGCCACCAGAGTTCGTTCGAATATTCCACATTCCTGTATGAAAAAAACCCGAGCCAGACAAAGCTCACTAGCACCAGAATTATTGCAATTATGTTTTCCCTGCTGAAGGACTGGTGCAGGAGCGAGGATTTCCTGTAAAAGTGTTTCCTTGAGGGAAGAAGAAGAATAAACATCGTAAGAAGCACTGCAGCTTCGTGAACATCAAAGTCCTTAAGGAGGGCAAAGATTCCTCCGAGGAAAAGAACTATGAGAGAGAGCACATAAGCTCCATCGATCCTTTTCCAGAGCCCGTTTGCCAGAAGCAGGAGCAGTACACCTATTATGCTCCCAAACATCCTTGAAGCCTCTATGAGTGGCAAAGGCACGAAGTACACGATTTTGTCCAGTGATCTGGGGTCTGAAGGCAGTGCTCCGGAAAAAAGGAGAGAAATTCCTCCCAAAAAAATCAGAATAGAAAAGACCTGAGGAGTTATTTCCAGCAGGCTGGAATATGTTACCTTTCCAGCTTTCTTAAGGAACTCTTTTTTCGATTCAAATTCGTGAAATATGAGGGTCAAAAAACCCAGGAGGAACGGGACAAAATAATATATGAGCCTGAAGACTACTAGAGCTCCTATAATGTCCACTGTCCCAAAATAAGGATCCAGCAGAAACAGCATGATTGTTTCGAAAACAACAAGCCCGCCAGGGACGGTGCTTATCAGTCCTATCAGCTGTGCCAGTGCAAAGAAAACAAGCACATGCAGCAGAGTGATCTGCGGATTTGCGGGCAGAAGCA
>Ga0265295_1005361_pt1 | contig 16405 bp, 11 predicted proteins | sample Munlansysbiofilm_FD_192503 | JGI IMG/M metagenome (GOLD analysis project Ga0265295, IMG submission 192503) | Leachate microbial communities from a municipal landfill in Southern Ontario, Canada - Methane capture system biofilm | ecosystem: Engineered > Solid waste > Landfill > Unclassified ... | reverse complement strand
TTTACTCTTTGTCAGTTGAGATGGCTGCATAGGCTGACATGGAAATTTCGTAGTTGAATCCTCTGTTCCGCAGCAGAGCCAGCACTTTTTTTTTAAGGGTTGAAGCGTCAAGATGCTTCCACCTGTTTATTTTTGTTTTGACGGCACGCAGGGCAGCATCCCTTTCATCTACACCGGCCAATACCTCTTCGATGATGGCATTGCTTACGCCCTTTTGTTTGAGTTCATAACCCAGGGCAAATTTAGATTTTGGGCGAAAACGCTCTCGGTTTTCTACAAAAAGGGCGGCAAAGTCTCTGTCGTTCAGGAGGCCGTGGTCGGTTAATTTTGTAATGGTCTCTTCGATTACCCCGGATGAAAACCCCTTTTTATCGAGGTTTTTCCTGGCTTCCATAATGCTTCTTGCCCTAGGGGTAAGATAGATAAGGGCCTGGTTGTAGGCTCTGGCAGAATCTTTCATCTCTTGCCCCTAGGCTCTTTAGGCCTCCACTGGATATTTATACGTGCGCGTTCTGTGCCGGTATGGGCTTCCATGATCAAATGATAGGTTATCAATTGGCCCCCCAGATGTACAATTTCTGTCCTTGATAAAATTTTGTCCCTGTAGAGGGATTCCCTTTGAAAGATGACCTCCAGGTTTTCTGGTCTGTGGGAGAGTAAAATCTCCTGGGGAACCGTTTCAACTGCCCATTCAAGGTAGATGGCGTTATTAACGTGCCCATTGAGGTCGAGGTCGTGCATTCTTACCTTAAAGGGCAGGTCAAGGTCCGCATGCTCAGGGAGCTTTAGGGCCTTAGGCTGGGGAGCATCTTCAGGTGCCTGGTCGTTTAAAAATCGGTGGGGCATATAGGTGCTCAACCTTACCGGCCGATTGTTCTTTTTTTTGATCATCACCCACCATGCTCTTGCAGTCAGGATTTCAAGGGCATTACTGCCTGTCATTCGAAACTGCCTTAACTCGTAAAGGTTCTTTAATGGAGTTCTCCAGGTCTCAATCTGGATATCTTCCCGCCAGACTGGTGAGTTTTTTATCTCTATCTGATATCGCACAATGACCCAGGCAAGGTTTTTCCTGGCAAGGTCAAACCCGGAAACTCCCATTTCAGAGGCATGTTCAGATGCTGCATCCTGGAGAAAATTCAAAATGCTGACGATCTTTAACTTTCCCTGGAAGTCGAGGTTCGAGTATCCTACGCTGGTTTTTTTGATGTGGGTCAATCTTTTGTCAGGCATTGGTTGTTTTATCTTTCTGCTGATTTAAATTTGTTCCTGTTCATAATGAGTTGTTCGTGAGGTCAAAGATTGCAAGTCCCTTGCTTGTCCCCGGTTTCAGTAATTTTGATCAGGTGATAAGCCGGAGTTTCATAGGGATGCACCCGAAGTAATGTCTCAATAGATTTGGCTACAATATCATCATTGCAGATCAATTCAAGTTTATATTCTTCCTGGGTGTGAATTTGCCCCTCCTGTCCCACAAAGGGGGAGCTACCTGCAAGGGCGCGGAACTGGCCGGTTCCCCTTGTCTGCCAGGAGCAACAGTCGTAATTGCCCAATCTGCCTGCGCCTTGCTCAAAAAGTGCCTTTTTAACGGATTCCAAGTGGGATGCGGGTACATAAATGCAGAGGAGATACATGGGGCCTCCTTTTTTGCCTGGTTGTGTCTCAGTGATATACGACCAGGGTTTGATCATCGTTTCGAATCATCAATTATGACAAGTCGGCGAAGTTAGGATCAAAACCCGACGATCAATTACCCGGAAGTTTATCGATCAGTCTGAATGGTGTCTCAAGAATCCGCTGCATGGTTCCCATAAGGCCTTTTCCTACTTCAGCAGGGGGGAGCAAAAATACGTTTGGATTATCAACGGCACCCACTGCCTTTACTGGAATCGAGACAAGCGTTCCCTTGAGGATGGTTCCAAGTAAGGGTATTTTCTGGACCAGGAGATCAACCGTCTTAAAGGGAGCCACAAGAAAGATCAGCTCCAGTGTATCCAGTGTCGGGTCCATCCAGCCGTTAAAGACAATGCTCATGTCCTGTCCGTCAATGACTGAATCTTTGAAAATAATCCTGCCCTGGTTTACCTGGGCATTCACCGTTAAACTCTTGTAGGCAAAACCACTCTGCTCAAGATCCGGGAGTTTTCCCTTGAAGAGTGGAGCTATATTGATTATGGAGAGTATCCTGGACAATAGTGTCAGTTTGTAAATACGGCCCCCAGGTGAATTAACAGTGAACTCTCCCTTTAAATTGTCAGTCAAAGTTGCCATGTTACCCGTTGAATCAAGGTTGGCCCTGAGGGAATAGCGGCCCTCGAACAACTCCTGTTTGCCATAAAGGCATGACAGGGTCGTGTTAATGTCCTTATCCTCTGTGTGGGTTTTAAAATGGACGCCAAGGGTGTTGTCCCTGTCTCTGATTGTGCCTGTAAGGTCAATCTCGCAGAAATTGGCCTGGAGAATAGTGATCTCCATTGCTTGTTCAGTGGGGGTTATCCTGGCCTCTACCTGGTTTAAAATTAATTCATTGTATTTAAGGGAGCCGGCCTTGAGAATAAAGGGGGGAAGGTTAAAGCCTTTGGGCAGCAGTGAATCTTGTGGGCTTTGAGTTTGCTTCTTGAGTATCAGGTTAAGGTCAAGGAAATTCATGGTCAGAACCGGTGTGTTGTCCGAATCTGTTGAAATCGTAAAATGGCCGTTCTGGGTCAGGTTGTTGACAAGGTTTAAGGCAAGCCCACCGGGTTTCAGAATTTCGTCCAGGATCCGGGTGTTAAGGCTCCCCTCAAAGGTGAGGTCCCCCAGTCTGTTTGTGATCCGGGCAATCTCCTTGTCCTTTACTGTTATGGCTGCCTGATTAAGGATAACAGCATCGGGAGTTTTTTTGAGGCTGATAAAAAGTGTGGTTCCGGTTTCAAACTTGAGATTTCCTTTAAAATTGACTCCCATCCCGTTTGTTTCTATAAATCCCCGGGACAGGGTAAGGGGGAGAAGGAGATCTTCAATTTGTGGCGAACCGGTCAGAAAGGATATCTGGTCGGGTGTATGTATTGTCCCCTTTAACTGTGTGAGGCGTTTGCTCTTCGGGGAAATAATGAACCTTCCTGATGCGTTGGATATTCCATTGCTGCCACCATGGGTTGGCGAGTGTTCTGCCAGGGTGAGGTCGGTAAACGACCCGTCAATGGAGTAATCAAGGGTTTGGGGGGTCAGGATCGCTCCCTGGAGGCGCACCTCATTAAGGTTGATAATTCCCCGGGCTGGCATAAGGGGCAGCAGTGTAGGCTGAATGGATTTAAATCGGGATAGCCAGGCAAAGAGGGCTGAAACGTTGATTTTTCCGGACCCTGTTTCCAGGGTGAGCAAGGGTGCATCGTCAAGGGTTATCCAGGCCTTGATATTGGAAAAATTCCCCAGGTCAGAGGTGCCGCCTAGACCATCCACTTGGATTTTGTCTTTGTTAAAGGTGAATGAACTGGCCGTCAGGTTCATGCTGCCTGGAATGCGGTCGTATTCTCCATATAGAACAATGTTTTCCGCCTGAACCGACACAGAAAGATTCCCCCCTGTTGAATTTAGCTCAAGGGTTCCACCTGCAGTTCCGCTGATTCTGCTGCACCGGTTAAGTTCCCTGGCAAGAAGGGTTTCTGGCAAAAGCAGCTTTAGAGTTTGGGGGAGGCTACCAAGGTCTGCTGCGAGGTCAAATTCGCCGTTAAAGTCATTGTCATCCCCAAGGATATCAACCCTGAGGGTGCCTTTTTTGATCTCACCTCCAGCGACACTTGCCTTGGTTGGCCGGGTGTGGAGAATGCCATTTTCCATGGTAACCCCAGCCTGGATGTTTGTTACAGTGAGTTTGGTCCCGGGGATCTGGACAACTCCCCTATTAACGGAACCAACTATCACCATTTTTTTGGGGTCGAACAGCCTGTTTAGGCTGTTTGAACTGAACGAGACATTGACCTCCGGGATAAATCCGCTGCGTAAAATCCAAAAAATTTCCTGGCAGATTCTGTTTTGTTTTAAAAGCCCGAGGGCCGCGCTTCTGGTGGGCTTAATCTGGATGTTTTTCCCATTGAAGGCAAGGCTGGCAGATTCAGTATCACGATCCAGCCTAAAATCAACGGCCAGGGTCAGATCGGGGGAGTCAAGGGTAAAGGGAAGGATGGAAAGTTCAATCCTGCTGTTTGTGGCATTGGCCGAGATCTCGATTTTTTCCCCTGAAATTTTTTGTACATTTCCCTCTTTTAAACAAATCTCTGGAGATACGATTGTAAGAGTCATCTCAAGTCCTGCGGTATCTGTAAGGGAAAAATTGGTTGTGACCATGGGAGCTGTAAGTGCTGATACGGTTTTGCCAGGGATCAGGTCCAAGGGTGATCGTTCATCCATTTTAAGGTTTCGGATAAAGGTGGTACCAGAAAAAATTTTTTTTTCTGGTGAAATGATTATGGACCCGTCCATCCGGTCGAAGAGGTGGTGTTGGAAGTCATCAAAGGTTACCACAAGGTCGTTCTGGGATATGGGCAGCATGGAGAAAAGCTCTGAAAGCACCGGCAGTTCGGGGAATATGAGGTCGCTCTGGGGCGTGATGGTGTTGTTTTTATAACCGTTTTGCGGTGTTACAGAGATCGTTTTTAAAAGGATTTTGTTGATGTCTAATTTTCCGGTTGCAAGCTTTAGAAAATCTGGAACGATAAGGACCTTGTTGATAAGGATGTGAACGTCTTTACCCGTTTCCATATCCAGACCTGTTATGGTCAGGCTGGGAAAGGGGAAAAAGCCTATTTTAATTTTCTCCGAAGTTACAGGGATGTTGAGCTTCTGTGTGAAGAAGGTTGAAAGTTCGTCCCTTAAATAGGAAGAGTCCAGCAGCCATAAAAAGGAGAGGCAGGTACCCAGGGTAATAATAGATAAAAGGGAAAAAATGAGAATCAGAAATCGGAGGGGATGTTTTTTTTTTGCAGTCATGGGTCAGGCATTTTTTCAGCGCCGTCCCTGGGACAGCGCTGAAGCCGTAATTTATTCAGTACGACTGGTGATTTCAACCACATGGAAACCAAAGTTGGTTTTTACCGGACCATGGGGTTTACCAACCGCCTCATTAAATACAACCTTATCAAATTCAGGCACCATCTGACCCGGGCCAAATTCTCCAAGGTCTCCTCCCTGTCTTCCGGAGGGACACTTTGAGTGCTGCCGGGCAAGGTCAGCAAAGTCGGTTCCGCTGTTGATCTGATCGATAAGATTCTGGCATTGTTCCTCTGTGTTCACAAGGATATGGCGTGCACTGGCTTTTGCCATTGAATTCTCCCTTTTTTTATTTTTACAGTTGTTGTTAGGCTTTAATTTGTCTCTTAACCGTGTAAAATAACCAATAACGGATAGAATAGCAAGATGAAATTTTGGAACCTGGATGTTTGTCCGGGTCGTAAATCCCCCGACTTTCTTGGTTCAGCAAGGGGATACCGATTGTCGCCTCTAATGTAAAATCAAAATGATAATTGTTGGCTACCAACGTTTTTACCAGATAAGACCTTGGTTCTTTGAGAAGTCAATAAAATCCACCATTATCAGTTCGGTCTCTTTGAGAAGAATATCTTTTTCCGGGTCGATATCTTTGGTCCGGGTTTCTTTTTGTTCAAGGCTCTCAAGGGGGGGAAGATTCCGGCTGGCCCTGAGCCTGTTTTCAATGGCTAATTCCGTTGTCTTGAACTGTTCTTTTTCCAGCCTGCGCTTTGTTTCGTTGAGGGACCATTCCCGGACATTGTAAATCTGAGTGGTAAGGTCATATCTTTCCCTTAAGTAGGCAAATTCAGGGTTGGATATGATCCTCTGTTCATGGGCTTGTCCTAGTTTCTCAATGGCCGGGGCAAGATCCCTGTAAGGTGTGAATTCTGCCCGCTGGGACATATCCCAGGGAAGGGCACCGTCAAGGGCGCTTTCGCCGATGTCTTCTGGGTTGTAGAGCATGGGGTAGAATATGTCCGGGCTGACCCCCCGGTTCTGGGTGCTCTTGCCCGAAATTCGGTAAAACTTTGCATTGGTGAGCTTTAGCTGGCCATCGTTGATGCTTTGGAGGACCTGAACCGTTCCCTTGCCAAAAGTTCTGGTCCCCACCAGTATACCTCGGTTGTAATCCTTGATGGCTCCGGCAAATATTTCCGATGCCGAGGCACTCATGCGGTTTATCATCACAATCAGGGGGCCGGTATAGACAATCGAAGGGTCGGGGTCGGTCAGCTTTGACATGAATCCGTTTCTTCCCTTTACCTGGACGGTGGGCCCGGTTTTGATAAAAAGCCCTACAAGCTCATTGACCTCCTGAAGGGATCCGCCGCCGTTGTTTCTAAGGTCGATGATCAGCCCGTCAATGTTTTCCTGTTTCAGCTCATCGATCAATCGTCTTACATCCCGGGTGGTGCTCCGATACTCCTTTTCGCCGGCCTGGGAACCTTTGAAGTCCTGATAGAAAACGGGGATTTCAACTGTGCCGATGGTGTAGTCGCGATTGTTTACATTCACAGTGGCAAGGCTTTGTTTGGCTGCCTGCTCCTCAAGCCTTACCCTGTCCCGCTTAATGTTCACAACCTTTGCACTCTGGAGGCCTTTTTTTTCTGCCGGAATTATTTTAAGGCGGACAACCGTGTCCTTGGGGCCCCGGATAAGCTTGACCACCTCGTCTATTCTCCAGCCCACAACATCTTGAATCTCCCCGGTAAGGTTCTGACCCACACCGATGATTTTGTCGCCGGGCATGAGGTTGTGGGATTTTTCAGCGGGGCCTGCCGCAATGAGGCTGACCACCTTGGTGTATTCGTATTCGCTCTGGAGAACGGCACCAATCCCCTCAAGGCTGAGGCTCATCTGAATGTCGAAATCCTCGGACAGCCTTGGAGGAAAATATTGGGTGTGGGGGTCAAAACTCATTGTTACAGCATTCATGTAAGTTCTGAAGCAGTCTGCGGAATTAGTCTGGTCAAGGTGGTTAAGTCGGCTGGCATAGCGTTTAGTCACCGTCTCTGAAATGGCCTCATCGGTTTCATCTTCAAGCTTGAGGTTCAAGACGACGTTTAAAAATTCGTTCTTCCAGAGATGCTCAAGGGTCTTTTCATCGGAAGGCCAGGGCATCTCTTTTCTCACAAGATCAATCGTCTCGTCAGTTGTAAAATCAAGCGTGGTTTTCCAGGTGTCGGCAAGGGTGGTAAAGCTTACAAGGCGCTGACGGGATCTTTCCATGAATCGTTTAAAGATGCCGTAGGCAGGAGCTATGTTCCCCCTTTTAAGATCGTTGTCAAATCGGTAGCGAAACGGCTCAAAACCGTCGATATCAGACTGGGTGAAAAGTATCCTGCCAGGGTCGAGCATTGTGAGATACTGGTCAAATATCCTTGATGACACAGCGTTGTTGAGGCGTTGTCCTGAATAGTGGTTGCGCTCAAGCGATCTTACGATGGCAACGGCCGTGGCCTGATCTTCAACGGTGAAGGTGAGGGCTTCCCCAGCCTCTGGTAATTGTTTTGCCTGGGAGACCGGCGTGAAAAACAGCAGAAACGCTGCAATTACGGCAGAAAAGGAATAAAGGACACTAGGCTTCATGAAAGGTTCTCCAATTTTTTCAGTGGATGGTTGCTGGGGGAACAAGTATAGATTGAGGGGTTTCAAGGCTTATTCGGCCGATTTTTCCTGCTCTCAGTTCCCGGATAAGTATTTCCGATGCCTTTTGAAGGTCGATCTCACCACCTCTTTTGAGGCACCCTCTTCCCGCACCAATGGCTTTGATCAGGGACAGACCATCCCTGGGAAGGGGAGAGGGCAATTTGTATCTCCGGGTTAAAAGGTGTGGATAGGTCTCAACAAGCAGGGAACCTGTAAAACAGGCTATTTCGGTATAATCAATGGCCGTGTCTGAAATTGCCCCCATGGCTGCCAGGCGATAGGTGTTGGCCGGTTCATTCATCACCGGCCAGAGAATGCCCGGGGTGTCGTAAATATCGACCCCGTTTTTGAGCTCAGTTCGCTGTTTCTGGCGGGTAATGGCAGGGACATTGCCTGTTTTTGCAATTTTTTTCCCGGCAAGGGTGTTGATAATGGTGGATTTCCCCGTGTTGGGAATTCCGACTACCATTATCCTCATCCGTCTTGACTTGCCTTTGGTAATCATTCTGTGACAAAGATCTGCAGCCCCCCATACCTCGCGACTCTCGGTCCCGGCAATGGCAATGGCAGAGGCTGCATCGGGTCGGTTAAAATAGTCGAGCCACAAACGGGTCGTTTCGGGGTCGGCAAGATCATTCTTATTAAGGACTTTTAGTCTTACAGAGTTTTTACAGATTTTATCAACAAGGGGATTGCTGCTTGACAGGGGGATTCTTGCGTCAAGAATTTCCATGACCACGTCAACCCTTGCCACCGCCTTTATCAAGAGTTCTTTTGTCTGTCTCATATGTCCCGGGAACCACTGGATATCCATTTTGTTGTTAATCTCTCCCCTTGTCTTTGCCGGAACTGTCTGTATCTGTGGATTTAAAGTATAGAAAGGTGAACAAAAAGGCTCCTGCCACGCTGCCTGCAAAACCTCCTGCAAAACAATAGATGATAGTTTTAAATATTGGAAATCCTGAGATAAATCCATAGGCGGCCCCGGACAGAGCGCCAAGAATCAACAGGGCTGTTGCTGAAATATACATGTTCAGGAGCATACCACAGTTATGCTGGACTATAAAAGGTAAAAAAGAGGTGGGCCAATTCTACTCTCAGGATTATCTCAGTTTCATGATGACCGATGTTGCGGGGTGTCCATCGGCCTTTGGGGACTCAAGTCCGGTTGGCTCTTTCATGAAGATTCGCCGGCCGTCTATTTCACCCATGTTAACTATTTTGTCTGCAACTGCTGCTGCACGGTCACGAGCCAGGTGACCAAGATCGTTGTTGGTTACGATAATGGTTTTTCTCACAACGCTCTCCATGGTTTCAGGGTCATGTAAGGTTTTGTCTGATTGATTCTTCCGGGGGGTGACTCCCCCTTTGCCGTTTTCGGCAGCTTTGGGTTGAGTGAGGATTTTGGTGTAGGCTGCTTCAAGGTATTCGTCATGCTCCCCATTGGTCAGGGATATTTCATCCACCGGGACGGCTGTGCCCCCCTGTTTCACCAGTCTGGATAGTTTTAAGGCCTTGAGTTTTCTTAGGAATCTTTGATCTTCAATGGAGCGCCTGTCCTGTTCAAGGTCTGCATGGCCCGTTATTTCAAGGCCTAATCCTGGCCGTTCCTGGAGCGCTTTGGTCAGAACGGTCAGCTTTTCCAGGGACTGGGGGGTTGGAGTGGCTGATCCCGGGGTAAACTCAATGACGTCAAGATTCTCCTGGCCTCCGAACATTGAGCCTAGAAGGGCGAACGGGGATGTTGCAGCTTTGGCCATAAGGTTCATGATCATGTTGAGGATAATACCTCCCACGCTGAATTCCGGGTCATTGAGGTTGCCCTTTACCGGAAGATTCAGCTCAACCCTTCCTTTTGTGTCCTTTAAAAGGGCCAGGGCAAGTTTGACCGGTGCCTTGATGGCGTCATCGCTGTTGGTGGGTTCTCCAAAGTTGAAAAGGTCCAGTTCAACATTGTTCTTTGCCTCAAGCTGCCCACTGTCAATCCGGTAATTCAGATCCATGGACAGCTTTCCCTGCTGGATAGTGTAGCCCGCATATTTTCCGGCATAGGGACTGACAGGGCCGAGATCCATGTTGTCGAGCGATATACGTGTGTCAAGGAAAAGGGCGTCCCTGATCGGGTGAACCTGTCCTTTAGCCTTTAATTGTGCATGGTTGTTAACCCTGGCATTAAAATCAAAGTCAGATTTTTCTGTTGTCTGGAGATTGATGTTGTTCAGGGTCGTGTCAATGCTGCCAAGATTTGTTTTAAACTCGGGCTCAATGGAGCGGTCTTTGAAATGAAGATCTCCCCCGGTCAGGACAATTCGGTCAATGGTGAGGTCAAAGGAGGTGTTGTCTGCTGCTTCTGACGCAGCATTTTGTTCTAATCTCTCTTTTTTGTCAGATTTAATCTCGCTGGATCGGCTTTCTCCCCCATTTGCCTTTTCCGGGGCAGTACTTTTTTTCAAGAGATTTTGAATGTTGATGGTTTTGTCGTTGTCGATCACAATGTTGCCAAAGGGGCGTTCCAGAAAAACTTCACCAATGGTTGCATGGATGGGGGACAATCCCAGATTCATTTTTTTAAGTTCAAGTTTTTTCCATGCAATTACCTCGGTTCCCTCAAGGGGGTCGGTAAGACTCATATCCATTATGGCTGCATTGCCCGTATAGCTTGCCTTGCCATCTGGATTTCCCGGGTTTTCAACGGCAATGTTACCGTTTACCGTCAAGCGCCCATTGGAAATCATGGGGTTGAGGTAATCCGTGACAAAAGGCTGTGCCCAGGCAAGGCTGATGGCGTTTATATCCACGTTCAAGTCTGCGGTCAAAGGGTCAAGGCCGATCTTGCCGTTTGCCCCGAAATGCCCGGTGGTGTTGATCTTAAGGTCAAGATTCATTGCGGTTTTTTTCCCGGGAAGGGTGGAGAAATCCTTCAATCTTAAATTGAGTTTATCAACGGTGACATCCCCCCTGCCAGGTTGAGCAAGGCCCTTGCCGATGAGGGAAAAGTCATCAATGGCTACCTCTCTTATCTCTGTGATCCAGGGAGCACTTGGGGGGGCGGTTGCTTCAGGTTCTTTGTTTGTGGTGGTTTTGTCCGTCCCCATGAGGGGTTCAATGGTCAGACGGCTGTCGGCCAGGCGGAGTAGGGTGAATATCCCTTTGGTTGCGGCAATTTTATCAAGGGAGATCCTTTGTTCCAGCATGTTGATGACTGCCAGGTCAAGATATAGACCGCCGAGGCTTGCAATCTCCCGGGGAGGAAAGGGCGGCTTAGTTTTAAAACTGTCTGTTATAATTAGCGCAGCCTGGGTGACGTTTGTGTTATCAACAGTAACGGTAAGGTCAAAGGGGGCTTTTGCCTGTGCAGTGGCGTTCGATGAAGTTGGGACGGTGTCTGCCGGAACGGGATCATCGGGTTTGATCACCAGGCTGTCAATGTTTAAAATGCCCTGTTCGTTTCTTATCAGATGGAGTCTGGGGCCGTCAAAGGCAATGGTGTTGATATGAATGGAATGGGCCAGGGGGTTGGACGGCGCCAGGATTGCCTGGAATTTTTCAAGGGCAAAAATGGTTTCTCCGTTCTGGGTTTCGATGGAAAGATCGTTCAGGGTGAGTTCCCCTGACACAACCAGATCCAAGATACCAGTTGGATCCTTTGAAAAACCAAGGGTCATCATCAGGTCTGCCCGACCGCCTGCCTTTTTAATATTGGTTTTCATGGGCAAGTAGGAGAGATAATGGTTCAGATGGACATCCCTGATGTCCATGGTCATGGCAGTTTCAAGGGAGGTGGAAAAGGGCATTATTTTCCCTGAAAGATTAATGGGAGCGCCATCCACGAGCATTGAAAAATTGGGGGTTACAGGGGTTGATCCATGCAGTTTCATGCTTGAGATAAAGGGAATGTCAATGTTTAGACGGTCAATGAGGTGGCTTGTACCGATTGTCTGATCCTGAAGTTCCACTCTGCCCTCCTGCACTGTAAGGCGGGCCAGGGTAAAATTCAGAAGACCCTTTTTTTCGTCATTTTCGGGCCGTGGGGCAGTCGGGGATTGGGGTAAAAGATCTGAAATGTTGTAACTGCCGTCTTTAAGGCGAATCAGGCGAAAATAGGGGCGAACAACCGTGAATTTCTCAATCATCGGGGCAAATTTTAAAAAGGAGCTGCTGTCAAGATCTATATGGATAGATTCAAAGGAGAAAAAGGGGGCGATTCCACCCTCATCCATGATGGTGAAGCCCCCAACTGTAAGGGAAAGGTCATAGGGGTTTACGGAGACGTTATCGATGGCAACCGTTCTTTTTATCGCCTTGGTCAGCTCGCTCTGGGCGAGACTTTTAATGACAACGGGCAGGATCAGAAAACCTGTTATTCCATGGAGAACAAGCATAGTTGCTGAAATAAGAATTATTTTTTTCCACAGAGCCATGGCTCTGAATTGCATTGTTATTTTCATGCACTGAAGAATACTGGGCAACTCCTGGTGTGTCAAGTAATACGTATCCGCTTGACTAAGTCATGGGTATTTGAGACCATATTCCAGTCGATAACCTGTTTCAGGAGTTTTGATTCCCATGAATTATTTTGTGTCGTTTCCCAGGTGGGTTGTGTTTTTTGCTGTCCTGCCCCTTTTTTGTCCCTGTCCGGCCAATGGTTTAGATTCGCCGGACCGTGTTATTCCTTCCCTTGTGGAGAGCGTCCGGTTTTCTGATCCTTTTTTCTTTTGTGAAGACAAGGTTCCAGTTGAGGATTTTGACGTACGGGAACGCCTGGAAAAAGAGGTTCTCCTTGCCCTATGGGACAGGGCCCAGGTGGTTTTGTGGCTCAAGCGTGCTTCCCGGTATTTTCCCCACATTGAATCGGTGCTCAAACAGGAGGGGCTGCCCGACGATTTAAAGTACATTGCAGTCATTGAGAGTGGTCTCAGGCCCCATGCCGGATCATCCATGGGTGCTATTGGCTTTTGGCAGTTTATGCGTTCAACGGGAAAAAACCACGGTCTCAGGGTTGATTCAATGGTGGATGAACGTAGAAACATCTTCACGTCCACACGGGCAGCCTGTCAATATTTGAAAAACCTGAAAGAGATGTTCGGTTCCTGGTCCCTGGCCGCTGCCGCTTATAATATGGGCGAAAATGGTCTGGCAGCTGAGATAAAAAAACAGGGAACAGCAGACTACTATTCCCTGTATCTCCCCCTGGAGACCCAGGGGTATGTTTTAAAAATCGTTGCAGCCAAGGAGATCATGAAGAATCCGGAAAAATATGGATTTGTCCTCTCAGGAGAGGATTACTATCCACAGATTTCTTTTGACAGGATTGAGATGGTTTTGGATTATGAAATACCTGTTGCGGTGATAGCCCAGGCAGCCAGGACTTCGTTCAAGGAGATTAAGGATCTCAATCCTGACATTCGGGGGGACTTTGTTTCAGAGGGAAAGCGTACAATTCTTATCCCGGCACAAAGGTCAGAGGAATTTTCCAGCAGGCTCCCAGGGTTAGTTAAAGCATGGAAAGAAAAAAGTGGAACAGCACTTCATGTGGTGAAAAAAGGGGACAGTCTCAGTACCATTGCACAGCAGTATCAGATGTCCCTTGGGGAGCTGCTGCGGCTGAACAATCTTACCCTTTCGAGTCTCATTCATCCGGGAGACCGGCTCAAGGTGGATTCAAAACTCTGATATTCAATTAGAATTGCTGGTTTCGGTCTTTTTGCTGTAAGAATTTGCCGCAGATGCAGAGGGATGCCCAGGAGAAGATATGATCGATGAGCCGGGGAACGGAGATCTGCTGGTTGAATCCCCCGAGATGGGGGCCGGTGCTGAGGGAAATGTTGGCCTTACCCCTTTCATGCAGGGCTGCCTCATCCGGTGAGAGCCCACGATCCAGAAGAAAGGATCGAAACTGATAGTTGTCCATCCTGTCCTGATCTTCGATCCTGAGGATTTCGTTCATATGGCGGTCAACCCCCATTTCATCGATCAGGGACTGCATCAGCTCCTCGGAGGGCGGAGGGAGCAGGAAAGGTGGGGCGTCAATCCCTGTAAAACCTGAATAGTACTGGTTGATGGTGCAGGTGATGGCTCGTTTGAATACGTTGGCATCAAAGAGTTCCCTTGCATCCACGGGGCGTCCCTGGGCGTCGTTCCCCCTCTGTTCCGGCGAATTGTTTCTAAAAAAACTTCCTGCCACAAGAATGAGGCTTAAAAGGTGGGACCCGATGTAATGGTGCAGCTTTTTTGTTCCAGAAACAAAGGCAAAATGTTCAAAATCCCTTAATCCCGATGTCGCAAAGTTGGGGTGTTGGCAGCTCTCAAGCCAGCGGTCTAGTCTGCCGCTTTGTTCCCACTGGTAAAGACCCTCGTCCTGTCTGCGGTTTTGCTGAACCCTGTTGTGGAAAAGTGGAATAACCGCCGTATGGACAATTCCCATGGCTGCTGCTTTACCAAGGAGTCTGGCATTGCGGCCAAGAACCCGGGGCAGGTCATCAAGGAGGGTGCCATGGTCAAGGGGTTCGTTGGGATAGTCATAGTAGTTGGGGCTTGCACAAAAGGCAATGGCGATCAGTTCCCCATGAAGGTTAGGGGGGAGAACTATGCTGTCTGGAATTTTGATGATTTTATACAGGCCGACCGTCCCGTATTTGAGGGGTCGGGGGATGTCAAAATTGGTAAACTCAGATTGGATATGGGTTCTGAAAAATTCCAGCCACCCTGTTTCAACGGCAAGGTTTGCCGGATCTTCCAGGGCATTGAGAAACTTGATGACCCCGATTCGATTGGTTTGGGTGGGTGCAGTCAGACTTCTTCCCCGCCATGTAAATTGAGCTGTGTTACAGATGTCAAGTTCACCGGTGATCCATTCAAAGGATTGCGTGACAATCAAGGGCTTCCCAGGGAGGGGCTCTTTGACAGGTTCTATGGCAAGGGGTAGGGAACCCAGTGCTTCGCCGACTGCCCTCTGTCTGTGGCCGGTGCTTGAGACCAGGATTTTTTGAAGCTCCGGGATGATGGATTCACCCACCCCATCAGGGTCGGCATCAAGGATGGCAATAAGGGTTTCGGCCGTTTCCCGGAAGAGGAAAAGAACCTGCTTCTGGGAGTCAAATTTTTTTGACTGGAGGAGAAAAATAAGCGACTGAACAGTTTGGTCAGTGATACTCCCTGTTGATTTTTCAGCCCTTGCTGCAATGGATTTTACGGCCATATAAGCTGCAGAAAAGTCAAGGAGCTGGTTCATCAGCCTTGATTCAATGTCGTCCGGATCTTTGTGCCATGCCATGGCTGTGATTGTCATATCAGGATTGAAGTTACTGCAGCAGGTCTTTTTCAGAGATGGTATCTGATGATTTTGGTTGACTGGGCGATGGTGGGGGGGCGGGCTGTGGACTTATTAACCTTTCCTTTGCCTGGGTCTGGGCCTTGATCATATTTGTCTTCTGGTCAATCTTCTGTTCGAGCAGCTTTAGCTCCCTGTCCAGAACCTTGCGGTCAATAGATGTCTGTTCAAGGGTATCGGCTTTTATCTTGACAAGGCTGAGCTCCTTTTGCAGGAGGGTCATGGTTTGGTTCTGTTCGCTTACCCTGGCCTCAAGGACTGCTGTTCTTGCTCGTTCAGCCTTGATTTCCTTTTCAAGTTCTCCTGTTCTTTGGGCAAGTTCCTTTGCCGCCCCATCTGTTTTTGCCAGGGCCTCAGATATCAGGATCTCTTTGGCTTTCAGGGCTTCCAGTTCTTTTTTTATGGAATTTTCAAGGGCCTGGACAGCCTTTTGGAGATCTTTAGATGTTCGGTCAATAAGAACCGCCTCTACCTGGGCAAATTTTTCCTTTATTACGCTTTTTTCCGCCTTGGTAGATTCAAGCCTGGCTGTTTCCGACTCAAGGGGTTTGACGGTGGTTTCAAACCGGTGTTTGACGCCTGCAAGATCCACCGTCATGGCGTTTATTTTTGTGTCGAGGTTTTCGGCAACACCAAGGACCTCTGTCTGACCTGTGTCGTGGACATTCATCACCTTTTTTTTGATGTCCATGTAGGCAAAGAGGAGAATGGCACAGATAATACATGGTATAATTACGGAAACGATAGTTATCCTGTTGCCAAGCCTTTCGATCCTGAGTTGGTTGGACTCCTGGAGAAAGACGGCAGCAGACGTTTCGTCGTCATCCAACCCTGGACCTCCAATGGTGAAATCATCCGGTTTTGGGGTGCCCATTGTTCTATTCCCACTCAATGGTTCCGGGCGGTTTAGATGTGATATCAAAAACAACCCTGTTGACCCCGGCAACCTCGTTGATGATTCGATTGGAGACCCTTGCTAAAAGCTCATGGGGAAGTCTTGCCCAGTCTGCGGTCATGGCGTCGTTACTGGTGACGGCCCGGATGGCTATGCAGCTCTCATAGGTCCTTTTATCGCCCATGACGCCTACGCTTTTGATGGGCAGAAGCACGGCAAAGGATTGCCAGAGTTTTTTGTAGAGGCCGGCATCCCGGATCTCCTCTAATAAAACCGTGTCGGCCTGTTTCAGGATGGTGAGCCTTTTTTCAGAGACAGCACCCATGATGCGGATGGCAAGTCCAGGCCCTGGGAAGGGCTGGCGCCATACCATGTCATGGTTTAGTCCGAGTTCAACTCCAAGTTTTCTCACCTCATCCTTAAAGAGAAATTGCAGGGGTTCTATGAGCTTTAGCTTCATCTTTTCAGGAAGACCCCCCACGTTATGGTGGGATTTGATGATGGATGTGGGACCGCCAAATGCA
>Ga0265295_1005360_pt1 | contig 16408 bp, 14 predicted proteins | sample Munlansysbiofilm_FD_192503 | JGI IMG/M metagenome (GOLD analysis project Ga0265295, IMG submission 192503) | Leachate microbial communities from a municipal landfill in Southern Ontario, Canada - Methane capture system biofilm | ecosystem: Engineered > Solid waste > Landfill > Unclassified ... | reverse complement strand
TTGCTGAAATTCGTTTATATTTTTAAGTTTGCTTAGGAGAGAAATTCTAACAAAAACGTGTGGATTATGCAAGGGCTAAATTCAATTTGTGTTATTCTCCAGCGATAATGTCACAGACTTGCGGTCAGCATCATGCACTTAATCTAAAAAAGGCAGACCAATGATCTGCCTAATTAATCTGCCTAACTGATTTCTATGCCTTATGCCTTGGCTTCGTCCGAAATATCTTCGGCGGTATCTTTGACGGTTTCGGCAAGCTCTTCAACACCTTCTTTTGCGTTTTTAGCAAGGTCTTTTGCCTTTTTTGTGGTTACCCGCGCCATTTCATCCGCTTTATGCATAGCCTCTTCATAAGCGAGTTCAGCCTGTTTTTTAGTTTCTTCGTAAGATTCAACGGTTTTGTCTTTCAACTCAATCGCTTTCTCTTTGATGACCTGGCGGGTTTCTTCGCCGGTCTGGGGGGCAAGTAACAATGATGCAATTGCTCCGGCAAGTGCGCCAACGGTAAAACCCATTACAAATGATCCAAAATTATTCTCGTCTGACATATTGTTCTCCTATTAATGATTTACTTTTTGAAACGAAACAACGAAGCGATTTTCTCAAGACTGGCCAGGTTTTCGTTCATCTTGATAACTGGCTTGGCTAAATGGTCGCTCATGAACCTAACGGTTCCTTTGAGAGTGTTGACAGTGTCCGTAGTGGATTTCATAATCGGACGAACTTCATTTTTGAGCAAATTGGTTAGATCTGCAATTTGAATGATGAGAATAACCAAGGCAAGTCCAATCACAAACATCATCAATGCCATCAGAATGATGAAAATGTCGCGAACCTTGCCAACTGAATCAGGATCTCCGAAGGAGAGCGAAACAATTCCGGCTATAATCGCAATCAGGACAACTGCACCGATTATCAGCCAAAGCTTTCCTTTTCCGGAAGCTTTGGAGCTGCTTTCTGTGGTGGTATCGTTAGTGCTTTCTGAGTCAATTTCGTTTTCGCTTGTTATCAATTCTTTTGATGTTGACTCTTCTGTGGTCGGTTTTTCTGTCATTTATACCTCTCAAACATTAATTATAGCAGAAAGTCAACTTGTTTTCTTTGGCATGCATAACAATCTAAAGTTCGCCAATGGCAAGTTCAGTTTCATCTGTATCGAAGAGGGCTTCTTCAGGGGTGAGGGTAATATCGCCAAAGGTTGTTTCTTGCTCGGTGGTAATCAGATGTTGCTTAATCAACTCTAAAATTGCCAAAAAGACAACAATAGCCTGAATGCGATCATGGCTTTCGCCCAAAATTTCAGAATAGCTGGTTTTTGGTACAGAACGGAGGACTATTAGAATCTCTTCAACCTTATTTTTAAGGCTCATTTTAGGAATGCTGATGAAAGCGCCGTCTTGCATAACTGGTTGACGACTGGCAAGGTTTTCGAGGGCGATAATCAGGTCGTCGACATTTAGATTGCTCAGGTCGAGCTGGACGTTTACCGGATAGTGTCGGGGAATATGCAGATGGCTGCGGAGGTTAGAATTCATACGATCTGCAAACCATTCGGTGCTTTTTTTAATTTCGCGATAAATGATTAACTGGCGGGCAAGTGTTTCACCGATATCTTCTTCGTCATCTGTTCGGAGAGGAGGGCGGGGGAGAAGTGCTTCAGATTTAATTTGGACAAGTTTCGCGGCAATAATCAGGAATTCAGAAAGATAATCGGGATCAGCATCCTTGTTATTTTCGATGTATGCTAAAAACTGGTCGGTAACCTGAGCTAAAGCCAGCTTGCTGATGTCTAATTCAGCCGTCTGAATTAAGTCGAGCAAGAGATCGAGCGGTCCCGAATAGACCTCTGTCGTGATTTCGTATGAATCGGTTTGATGTAGCCAGAGCTTTGCCATGGCACTATTATAGTCGAGCTTGCCGATGGCAGTGTGCAGATTTCTAAGTCAAATGATAATGTTACTGAAGCTTCTATAACATTCGGTTTTGTTTTATAGAAATCGACATTTTCCAGTTGACCTAAGGCCTTTTGCTTGACGCATTACAACCATGAGCGTATAATCCTAACAATCTAATTAATAGTATTAATAAAATTAATTAGATTAATGAAATGAGAAACACGAACCTTCCTCTCCTTTCTTACCTGGCAAACAGTGCCAAACAGGGTAAAAACATTCCCAGTATTGTTCAATTAAGCGAAGAATTATCGCTCAGCACGGCTGCTGTTCGTGAGCAGCTTGCAGTTGCCCGGCAACTTGAGGTTGTTGAGGTCAAGACCAAAACCGGTATTCACACTTCGTCTTTCTCTGTCGCACCGGCTATTTGCCTGGCTTTTCGCTACGGTTTGGAGCTGGACCCGTCTATGCGCGGAGAGATAGCCTCTGTGAGACAACATCTGGAGCTTGCTTTCTGGAATGAGGCGGTGAGTAAGCTTACAGAAAAAGATGTTGAGCATCTTGAAGGAATCGTAGACACTGCTTATCAAAAAATTAACAACAATCCGGTTATTTTGCCTTTGGAGGAACACAAAGAATTTCATCTCACTATTTACCGCCCTCTGAAAAATAATTATTTGAATAATTTGATGGAGGCATATTGGGAACTAAATTCTGAAACCGATTATCATACTTACAGCGATGTAAACACGCTCCAGAATGTTTGGGCATATCATCGCAAAATACAGCAAGCGATTGCTGCCAGAGAATTCGACTTGGGTTTTGAGGCTTTGAAAACTCATTATGAACTTGTTAAAACAAAAAATAAAGCTACACTGATCAATAGATTTGAATGAAGGAGAGATCACTTAATGATTGAGACTAATCAAATTACTTACCCTGGAGATGGGCCGATTACCAACGAGTTTTGCATTACGATTTGCACAGTCAACGGTTCGGGCAGCGCTACCGCTAACCATATCCTTTATCGCACATTTTTCCATATGGGAATCCCGACTTCCGGCAAAAACATTTTCCCTTCGAACATTAAGGGCTTGCCGACTTTCTTTGTGATTCGGGTTTCCGAAAAAGGATATACCGGTCGCCAGCCGCATGATGACATCGTCGTGGCGATGAACCAGGTGTCTTTTGAAAAAGATATGAAATATCTGCCATCAGGTGGGGTTGTTTTTTATGGCGATCACCTGGTAATGCCCGAAGAAGCGCGGACAGATTTGATATATTACCCCATGCCAATTAAAGCTTTGATGAAGGAGATCGAAGTACCCCGAAAACTGGTTTCTTTCATGGAAAATATGCTGTTTGTGGGCATTGTTGGTCAGGTTTTGGGCGTTCCGGAAGAAGCGCTTGAATCGACCGTCCTGAGTCACTTCACAGGAAAACCTGCCGTTGCCGAAAGCAACTTCAAGACCATCAAAGCCGGCTATGAATGGGCAGCGGCGAATATCGTCAAAAAAGATCGTTTTACCACCAAAAAATTAGCGCCGATGACCGATTACATTCTCACCGATGGCAACAATGCCGGTGGAATTGGCTCGCTTTTTGGCGGTTTGCAGTATTGCTCCTGGTATCCCATCACCCCGGCAACCAGCCTTGTGGAAGCCATGATTGATTCGGTTGATCAACTCCGCATCGACCCTGTTACCGGCAAGAAAACCTGTGTCATTTTACAGGTTGAAGACGAACTGGCGGCGATGGGCGCAGCGATTGGGGCTGGTTGGGGTGGTTTGCGTTCAATGACCGCAACTTCCGGTCCTGGCATCAGCTTGATGACCGAAAATATTGGCTTAGCATATTTTACCGAAACCCCGGTTGTGATTTGGGACGTTCAACGCGTCGGACCCAGCACCGGTTTGCCCACCCGAACGGCTCAGGGCGACCTTTCGATGCTCTATTACCTTGGGCATGGCGACACCAGCCACATCATCCTCATTCCCGGTACGGTTACCGAGTGTTTTGAGTTTGGCTGGCGTTCTTTAGATATTGCCGAACACTTCCAGACCCCCATCTTTGTTCTAACTGACCTCGATTTGGGCATGAACCAATGGGTTACCAAAAAATTCGAATATCCCAATGCACCGATTGACCGCGGTCGCATTATTTGGGAAGATGAGCTCGAAAATATTGATGGCTGGGGCCGCTATAAAGACATCGAAGGTGACGGCATTCCTTATCGCACTGTGATGGGCAACAAAAGCCCCAAAGCCTCCTATTTCACTCGTGGAACCGGACATAATGAATTTGGCGGATACAGCGAAGACCCCGATAACTGGTCGCGCTTGCTTTACCGCATAGAGAAAAAACTTAAGGGAGCAATTTCTCATCTGCCATCACCGATTATCACCCGCTCAAAAGAGGAAGACGTTGAAATTGGTATCATTGGCATGGGATCGACCGATGATGCTATCCGCGAAACGCAAGAACGCCTCGCTGAGATGGGCATCCATACCGATTATATGCGCGTGCGCTCGCTGCCCTCAAGCCCGACCGTGCGCGAGTTCATTGCCAGCCATGCCCGAAACTATGTTTTGGAGCTGAACCGCGATGGACAACTCTGTGAAATTCTTTCACTCGAAGTATCTGAATATTCTCAAAAACTGATATCTCTCTCTGAAATTGGCGGTATGCCAATGACCGCCGAATGGGCGATTGAGAGCATTATTAATCAGGAACGTAAGGAAGGCAAACGTGGAAACTAAAGCTGTTGATCTAAATCTTTGTGGCTTGGCACTGTCTGACTATAAGGGCAACCCCTCAACTTTATGCCCGGGTTGTGGACACAACGCAATCGCTGCCCAAGTGCAAAACGCTGTCTGGGAGCTTGGGCTTCCGCCTGAGAATTTTATCAAAATCAGCGGTATTGGCTGTTCAAGCAAGAGCCCAAACTATTTCCTCAACCGTTCCTTCGGTTTCAACGGTTTGCATGGTCGTATGCCAACCACGGCAACCGGCGCTTGCTTTGCTGACTCTTCTATTCACATCCTCGGCTTTTCGGGCGATGGCGACACCGCCAGCATCGGTATGGGTCACTTCAAACACCTCATTCGCCGCAACGTTCCGATGACTTATATCATCGAGAATAACGGCGTCTACGGTTTAACCAAAGGCCAGTTTTCGGCCACCTCTGACCAAGGATTGGTTTTGAAACATCAGGGCGTCAATATGCTGCCTCCTCTGGATATGTGTATGGAAGCGTTGATTAGTGGCGCAACTTTTGTTGCTCGTGCCTATTCCGGCGATGCCAAACAACTCAAAGAGCTGATTAAAGCCGCCATTTCCCAACGCGGTATCGCCATCATTGACGTTATCAGCCCTTGTGTAACCTTCAACAATAAGGATGACGCCTTGCAATCTTACACCTGGGGACGCGAAAACGAAGCTCCCTTGCACGATTTTAAGCATTATCAGACCCAAAAAGATATTGATATGGAAGGCTTTGCGCCCGGCACATTCCGTGAAATTAAGATGGACGACGGCACCTATATCGTCATGAAAAAACTCGATAAGGATTACGATCCGACCGATCGGAACGCTGCGCTGGACCTGCTGACCGAGTCTTATAAGAATAAATATTTCGCAACCGGGCTAATCTATTTCTCGGAAGCCACCGCCACCATTCAGGAACGCTATGATTTACCCGATGAGCCGATGAATCGGATTGGCAGCGACCGCCTCCGCCCAACCCAGGCAATGCTCGACGAAATCAACCGGGCGTTGTATTAGGAAAAATTGAAATAAAATGGCGGAATGCACAAAAAAGCTGCATTCCGCCATTTGAAATATGAGATAATGAAATAACAACCGCGTTTTAGCGGATTTTGACGTTTAACCAGTGACAAAAAGGAGCAGGGCATTTATGGCGAATGGTAACGGAGAAAAGAACAAAAACAACTCGGCCGAGATTGGCTTTGAACAGAAAATCTGGGCTGCGGCGGATATTTTGCGCGGCAATATGGACGCGGGGGAATATAAACATGTGGTTTTGGGGCTGATTTTCCTCAAATACATCTCGGATAAATTCGAAGAACGCTATCAGGAACTGCTCGCCGATGATGACGATGTGGAAGACAAGGACGCATACACCGAAGTAAATGTCTTTTTTGTCCCGCCTGAAGCGCGTTGGGAAGTCATAGCCAAAGCTGCTCATACGGAAGAAATCGGTTCGGTGATTGACAACGCCATGCGGGCAATTGAAAAAGAAAATAAACGTCTGAAAGACATCTTACCTAAAACTTATGCCCGATCTGAACTGGACAAGCGTCGTCTTGGGAACGTGGTTGATCTCTTTACCAACATTCAGATGATAGAACATGGTACGGATAAGGATATCCTGGGTCGCACCTATGAATACTGCCTTGCCAAGTTTGCCGAGCAAGAAGGGAAGCGTGCCGGTGAATTTTATACGCCTGCTTGTGTGGTGCGGACGCTTGTTGAGGTTTTGCAACCCTTCAAGGGTCGCGTTTATGACCCCTGTTGTGGTTCGGGTGGCATGTTTGTGCAATCCTCAGAATTTGTGAACAACCATGCGGGTAATATCGGCAATCTCTCCATCTATGGGCAAGACTCCAACCCGACGACGCGCAAGATGGCTTTGATGAACCTCGCCATTCGTGGCATTGAAGCAGACCTCGGCGGTTATAATGCTGACACCTTCCACAACGATTTGCACAAAACGCTGAAAGCGGACTTCATTCTTGCCAATCCGCCCTTTAACCTTTCTGACTGGAACGATGGCTCACTGAATGATGACCTGCGCTGGAGATATGGTTTGCCACCTTCAGGCAACGCCAACTTTGCCTGGCTTCAGCATATGATTCACCACCTTGCCCCGGACGGCAAAATCGGTATGGTGCTTGCGAACGGTTCGCTCTCAAGCCAGAGTGGTGGAGAGGGTGAAATTCGCCGTAAAATAATTGAGCATGACCTTGTGGAAGGCATTGTTGCCATGCCCACACAACTTTTCTTTACCACGCAAATACCCGTTTCGCTCTGGTTCATCAACCGCAACAAAAGGCAAAAGGGAAAAACCTTGTTCATTGATGCTCGCAAGATGGGGACGATGGTTAACCGCCGTCTGCGTGAGATGACTGATGAGGATATCGCCAAAATTGCCGAAAGCTTCAAAGCCTTCGATGAGGGAAGGCTTGAGGACATAAAGGGCTATTGTGCTGCCGTAACTACAGAAGAAATTGCCAAGCAGGATTATATATTAACCCCTGGACGTTATGTTGGCATTGAGGAGCTAGAGGACGATGGCGAGCCCTTTGAAGAGAAAATGACCAGGCTGACAGGCGAGCTGTCGCTGATGTTCAAGTGCTCGCATGAATTAGAGGAAGAAATCCGGGAAAGATTGGGAGCGATCGGATATGATATCTAAACTATCTGATATTGTCGACCTAATTGGCGGTGGAACTCCGAAAACAAGCGTAGACGAATATTGGGGTGGTGACATTCCGTGGCTTTCAGTTAAAGATTTTAACAACGATAGCCGATACGTTTATTCAACCGAGAAAACAATTACCGAAGCGGGACTTGAAAATAGCTCTACGAAAATGCTTGACGTGGATGACATCATCATATCGGCTCGTGGCACAGTCGGTGAGTTGGCAATGATTCCTTTTCCAATGGCCTTTAACCAATCATGTTATGGCATACGAGGTAAAAAAGGAAAGGTGATTCAGACTTATCTTTACTACTTACTTAAAAATAGTATCCGTTTGTTGAAAAGCCAAACTCATGGTTCGGTCTTTGACACGATAACAAGGGATACCTTTGCCAGCATTGAGGTTGATCTCCCGTCTCTTGAAGATCAGCACAAAATTGCCGACACTTTGTCTTCTCTTGACAATAAAATCGATAATAACAGAAAGATAAACCATCATTTAGAGCAGATGGCGCAAGCCATTTTTAAGACTTGGTTCGTGGACTTCGAGCCTTGGGGTGGCGTGATGCCTGACGATTGGCGGAAAATTCAACTTGCTGAGATTGTCGAAACAGTAAACGGTTACACATATAAAAGTAGTGAACTTGTTGATTCAACGACAGCTATGGCAACCATCAAGAATTTTGAACGCGGTGGTGGTTTCAAACTGGAAGGATTTAAAGAAATACTTCCTTCAAGTAAAATTAAGCCTTCCCAGTATGTAAATCTTTATGAAACTATAGTTGCACACACAGACCTTACGCAAAAAGCAGAGGTTATTGGTAATGCTGAAATGCTGCTTAGTAAAGCGGGATATGAGCTTATTGTAGCTTCTATGGATTTAGTAAAAGTTCTGCCTGCCACCGAGGGTTTAAGTAAATTTGTACTTGGTGCGATTTTGAAGTCACCGCTTTTTAAGGAGCATTGCCTTGGATATACTAATGGCACAACGGTATTACATTTAAGTAAACGTGCTATTCCTGAATTTTTGCTGTATTTTCCACAGAATATAGAAATTCTGAATACATTGAACGATTTACTCGAGCCGTTGTATTTACAAATGTCGTTAAACATAGATGAATCCGCACGGCTTGTTTTATTACGTGACACTTTATTACATCGCCTGATGTCTGGCGAGTTGTCCGTTGCCGAACTAGGTGGTGCTAAATGATGAAATCATCACAGGAGGACACCACGAAATATGTTTTGTTTCTCGACATATTAGGTTTCAAAAAAAGGTTAAAAGTTCTAAATCAAAAGGGCGCAAAAAGATTTATTTCCAGATTTTCATCAACGGTTTACAGACAGTGGAAAGAATATGAAAAATTTGACAATGGTCTTGAAGGATACATATTTAGTGATTCATTGATTATAAGCACCAAAGATGCATCCCCAGAATCTCTTGTAGACTTGCTTAAAATTGCTAAAGATATTTGCCAAAAAGAACTTTCTGAAAACCGTTATTTAATGCGCGGAGGACTTGAAAAAGGGGAATATGACAAATTAAAGGCAATAGAATTAAATACGCTTGAGAAGGGCTTGGTTGTTGGGCAAGCGTATATTGATGCCTATTTACTGGAGGGCTCTCTTAAAACAACGAGTATTATACTATCCGAAAAAGTATATGAAGATGCGAGAAATCTTAACCAAAAGGATTTTTCGATTTCTGAAGAATTAGTCGGAGCAAAAAATAGCTATGTATTTAATTATTTGGGTCATGACTTTTTACTTGACCGCCAAATTCTAGAAAAGTTTACAGAACAGGCTATTAAATCTAAATGGTTGCCTCATTATTACAATGGCCTTTACTTCTCATTGAAAAATGAGAAGACAGAGAAAGTCGACCAAGTGTTTACTAAGATAATTTCAACAATCAACGGGAGTGAACCATCAGAACACAAGAGTGACCTTGATTGTTTTGAAAAGAAAGCCTCCGCTAAAGGCGTGGTTTTTGGTGCTCAAAACGAATTCTCTCGATATTTTAGAAGTAAATTGTAGCAAGGAGGTAAGTCTCATGTCATATACCGAAGCTAATTATGAAAATGCGGTGATTGAAATCTTCCGCGATACGCTGGGTTACAGCTACATCGACAACCCGGAATTGGTGAGGGATTATAGCGACCCGTTGTATATGGATGAGCTCTTACCTGCCTTGCGGCACGTTAACCCAAAATTGCCAGACGCTGCCCTGACCGAGGCGGTCTTTAAGCTACGCAATTTTGAAGCCGGCACGCTGTTACTACAGAAAAACGTCCAGTTCATGGATGCCCTTCAAAACGGCATATCTGTCAATTACTTTGACAAAGGCGAGCAGCGGGCGGCATTGGTTCGCCTGGTGGATTATGAGAACGTCGATCGCAACAGCTTCAGCGTCGCCAACCAATGGACGATTAGCGAGAACAGCGAAAGGCGGCCTGATGTTGTCGTCTTCCTGAACGGTTTGCCTGTGGTGGTTTTCGAGTTAAAATCGCCCTCCCGTGAGGAAACCGACGCTTCCGAAGCTTATCTGCAACTGCGGAATTATATGCATGAAATTCCATCTTTATTTACTTATAACGCCTTCCTGGTGATGAGCGACCTCGCGGTTTCCAAGGCGGGGACGATTACATCGGACGAAGACCGCTTCATGGAATGGAAAACGAAAGATGGCAACTATGAAAATACGCAATACGCCCAGTTTGACACTTTTATTGAAGGAATTTTCGACAAGGCGCGACTGCTCGACATCATAAAAAACTTTATCTGTTTTTCTGGCGATGTGAAAATTATGGCTGCTTACCACCAATATTTTGCGGTGCGTAAAGCGATCGCTTCAACCGCCAAGGCAACTATCTCGGATGGGAAAGGTGGCGTGTTTTGGCATACCCAGGGCAGTGGTAAGTCGTTGTCGATGGTATTCTACGCTCATTTGCTCCAGGATACGCTGGACTCTCCGACGATTGTTGTCCTGACCGACCGCAACGACCTTGACGATCAGCTTTTCGGACAGTTTGCAAAATGCTCTGATTTTTTGCGCCAAAAGCCGGAACAAGCTGAAAGCCGCGCTCATCTAAAGCAGTTGCTCGCTGGGCGGCAGGCAAACGGAATCATTTTTACTACGGCTCAAAAGTTTGAGGAAAGTTCTGATCGCTTGTCTGACCGCCGGAACATCATCGTTATGGCAGACGAGGCGCATCGCAGCCAATTCATCGACGAGCAGGTGGACAACAGGACCGGACGGCTTCAAAAGTCTTTCGGCTTGATTATTCGCGAGAGTTTGCCAAATGCCACTTACATTGGCTTTACAGGAACGCCTATTTCAAAAAAAGATCGTTCTACGACCGAGGTTTTTGGCGACTACATCGACGTTTACGATATGACCCATTCTGTTGAGGACGGGGCAACGCGACCTGTCTATTACGAGAGCCGGGTTATCCATTTGAAATTGGATCAGGATGTGCTGCGGCTGATTGATGCCGAGTATGAGGTTATGGCTGAGGTTGCTGAGGATTATGCAATCGAGAAAAGCAAGAAGGAACTTGGCAGGATGGATTCCATCCTCGGTGCAGAGCAGACAGTGACTGCCCTGTGTGAAGACATCGTAAAGCATTACGAGGAAAACCGCCAGTTTGAACTGACCGGCAAGGCGATGATCGTCGCCCACTCTCGAGCCATCGCTTTGGCAATCTACCGAAAGCTGCTCGAACTCCGCCCCGAATGGAAAGAGAAAGTCGGCGCGGTCATGACTGAGAGTAACAAAGACCCTGAGGATTGGCGCGGTATCATCGGCAATAAAAGCCGCCGTAATGAATTGGCGAAAAAATTTAAGAACGACGATGACCCGATGAAGATTGCAATCGTTGTGGATATGTGGTTGACCGGTTTTGATGTGCCATCGCTGGCGACAATGTATGTTTATAAGCCGATGGCTGGGCATAACCTGATGCAGGCAATTGCCCGGGTAAATCGGGTTTACAAGGATAAAGAAGGCGGTTTGGTGGTTGATTATGTCGGCATCGCTTCTGCTTTGAAGCAGGCGATGAATGATTACACCAACCGTGATAAGAGTAATTATGGCGATACGGATATTGCCAAGACCGCTTTGCCGAAGTTCAAAGAGAAACTGGAAGTCTGCCACGACCTGATGCACGGATTTGATTATTCCGGCTTTATGAAAGAAACAGCAACTGACCTATCTCGAGCCAAGGCAATTAGCGGTGGCGTGAACTTCCTTTCGGCTATTGACAGGCAATCTGCACAACCGAGGCAGATTATCAAAGATGGCGAAGCCGAATACAGCGCGGCATTGATCGTAGCGGAGCCTTCAATCGGCTATGGCGAAACCACCAGTCGAAAAGAAGCTTTCATAAAGGAGGCAATGCTTTTGCGCCAGGCGCTGTCGCTTTGCCGTTCGCTGATTACAAAAGAGCAGCGTTATGAGGCGGCTTATTTCGAGGCGGTGCGAACACTACTCACTCGGATTACTGGCGAAGGCAAGCCACTTTCACTGAGAGAAATAAATGCGCGGATCAACGAATTGTTGAAGGCGAGCATTCAGAGCGAGGGCGTGATTAATCTGTTCTCAGATGTGGACACAGGTTTCTCGATTTTTGATCCAAAGTTCCTTGAAGAAATTGCCAAAATGAAGGAGAAGAACCTTGCCGTTGAAATTTTGAAGAAGCTGCTTGCTGAGCAGGTTTCGCTTTACCGCAAGACGAATCTGGTCAAGAGCGAGAAATTCTCCGAAATGCTGTCGCGTGTTATGAAAGCCTATCTGAATGGCATGCTTACTAATGAGGAAGTCATCGCTGAATTGATTAGTATGGCTAAGGATATGGCAAACGCTCAGGCAGAGGGCGAGGCTATGGGTCTGACAGGGGAAGAATTAGCATTTTATGACGCACTGACCCGACCTGAATCTGTAAAGGATTTCTACCAAAACGAGGAACTCGTGGCATTGACACGCGAGCTGGCAGACCAGCTGCGCAAGAATCGCACGATTGATTGGCAGAAAAAAGAGTCTGCCCGGGCTGGAATGCGCCGGATGATAAAGAAATTGTTGAAAAAATATAAATACCCGCCGGAGGGTATGGAAGACGCCATCGCAACGGTTATTGGACAGTGCGAGATGTGGGCGGATAATTAACGGGGAAGGATTATCTTATAACGAGGGTCAAGGGAAACTTTATCGCGTAGGGCTGGGTTTCAACCAAGCTGTTTTCCATTTTAAACAAAAAATATTCATTAAGATTCGGATAGGAGGGGTTGAAACCCCTCCCTACAAAAAAATATATTAACAAATAAGACAACAACGAAAATTTTATAACGAAGGAAAAGGCAACATTAAAGTGTAGGGCTGGGTTTAAACCCAGCCTTATTAAGATACCAAATGCTTCCTAAATTGACAATTCACAAACATATTTAAGATATAATATTTCCTATGGATAAAAGCCCTAATCGGAAATCGCCCAGATTAAAGAACTATGATTATTCTTCAGTTGGAGCTTATTCATTGACGATTTGTGCAAAGGATATGAAGCATATTTTCGGAAGGGTTGAATATAACCCATTAGGTAATACAATGAACCTTTCTGATGTGGGAAAGATAGTTGACGAAACCATTCAATCTCTTCCAGCCAAGTTTCCTGAATTTGAGATTTTAACCTATGCAATTCTGCCGAATCATTTACATATATTGATTTGCAAAGAAAATGAGCTAATCGAGGATGGGCATTCAGTTACGGATTTTGTAAAAACTTTGAAAGCACTAGCAACGATTAAAATTCGGAAAATTTATCCGAAGATGGAAGTTTGGCAAGAGCGTTTTCATGACCATATCATTCGAAATGATTTTGACATAGAGAAACATTGGTTTTATATAGAAGGCAATGTTGCTAAATGGGAGAGAGATCTTTATTATAAGCCGAAGGATGGTTAAGCCTGTGGAGGGTTGAAACCAGATCCGTATTCATGTGCAACAAAATTGTTTCTATTTCTAAAACGGCTGAAAGATCTAGAGAGGAGGGGTTGAAACCCCTCCCTACAAATAATAAATATTGACAAAAAAGACAATAAGTAAGATGTTGTTGGGCGGGAAATTTTATAGCGTAGGGCTGGGTTTTAACCCAGCCTTTTTTCATTTTAAACAAAAAATATTTATTAAGAATCGGAGAGGAGGGGTTGAAACGAGGTCCCTTTTTCATCTGCAACAAAATTATTTCGATTTCTAAAACGGTTGAAAGATTCAGACAGGAGGGGTTGAAACCCCTCCGTACAATTAATATAATATAACAACAATGACAACATTAATGATTTTGTCAGCCTCGAATCGTGTAGAGCAATGCCAGGTTGGGGGCGGAGAAGGCGCCGACGGGGAAGCCGGAGACGACAACGACCTGGTCGCCCGGTTTCAAATCGGTGGTTGCCTGGACAGCGGTTTCGACATGGGTAATCATGGTTTCCAAAGTATCGGCATGGGGGACGCGCATCGGGATGACGCCCCGGCAGATGCCCAGCCACTGTAAGGTGCTTTGTTCGGGGGTGAAGGCATAGATAGGGACGGAGGGCTTGGTTTTGCTCATCCAGAGGGCAGACATGCCCGAAATGGTGAAAACGATAATCGCTTTGACTTCCTGATCATCCACCATCAATTTTGTTGCTCTTGAAATCGTTACCACGTCGGCATTGTGGCTGCTGACGTCGAGGGTGTCGTGGTGCCCCCATTCGTCGAGGTGGGTTTCGGCTTCGCGGATGATGGTATCCATCATTTTAATTGCCTGGACGGGATAGCGCCCAACAGCGGATTCGGCCGAGAGCATAACGGCGTCGCTGCCGTCAAAAATCGCGTTGGCAACGTCGGCTGCTTCGGCACGGGTGGGACGGGGATTGTTGATCATCGATTCGAGCATTTGGGTGGCGGTGATGACGAATTTTCCGTTTAGGTTGGCGGTCTTGATGATTTTCTTTTGAGCTGCCGGCACAACTGCCGGGGACATTTCGACGCCCAAATCGCCACGGGCAACCATCACGCCATCGGTAACCTGTATGATTTCTTCCAGATTTTCAACCGCTTCGGGGCGTTCGAGCTTGGCAACCACGGGAGGGAGCCTTTTGATGTCGGTCATTTCGCGCATGGTCTTTTTGACCTGGCGGATGTCTTCGGCGGTTTTGACGAAGGAAACGGCGACCAAATCGACGCCATGGTCCAAACCAAATTGCAGGTCGGCAAGGTCTTTGGGGGTTAAAATCGGAATTTCGAGCTTTGAACCGGGAAGGTTGACGCCCTTGTGCGACTTTAGCGTTCCGCCGAGCAAGACTTTGGCGAAAATGTTTTTGCCATCCATGCGGCATACTTCGAATTCGAGCTGTCCGTCATCGAGCAGGATATGATTGCCGGGAACGAGCGCTTCGTGCAGTTTTGGGACGTCAAAGGGGATGAAAATGACGTTTTCCGGCAGGTTATCGGGGTTTTCTGTGGAACTGAGGGCAACCTCCTGACCGGCCGTCAGGGGGATGCCATCGGGACCCAAATTGCCAACACGCAGTTTGGGTCCCTGTAGATCTAATAAAATACTAACCGGTTTGCCAAGTTTTGTTGAAATCTGACGAATCAGAGCGATCATTTCGGCGTGGGTTTCGTGTTCACCGTGAGAAAAATTCAAACGGGCAACATCCAAACCTGCATTGACCATTTCGGTGAGAACTGCCTCATCCGAGCTGGCGGGACCGAGCGTAGCAACAATTTTGGCAAAACGGGTCATAATTTACCTCTATTTGGTTTTGAGTACTTCTGCAATAACGCCCAATGCCCAGTCGAGGTCGGCTTTTTCGATGACCAGGGGAGGGGCAAAGCGAACGACGTGGTCGTGGGTTTCTTTGGCGAGGAGGCCTTTTTCGCGAAGCATTTCGCAATAGCGACGGGCGCCACCGGCTTCGGGGAAGAGTTCAACACCGATCAAAAGACCGCGGCCGCGAACTTCTTTGACGATTGGGGTTTCGATTTTGCGTAATTCGGCCATGAAGTATTCACCGAGTTCGGTCGCGCGTTGGTCGAGTTTTTCTTCTTCCAAAACTTCGAGGGCTGCCAAACCGATTGCGGCTGCCATGGGACTGCCACCAAAGGTGGAACCATGCTCGCCGGGCTCGAAGAGACCGAGCAGGTCAGCACTGGCGAGGACGGCAGAGATTGGGTACATACCGCCTGAGAGGGCTTTGCCGATGGTAATCATGTCGGGTTTGACGTCTTCGTAGTCGCAAGCGAACCATTTGCCAGTGCGGCAAAGGCCTGTTTGGATTTCGTCGGCGATAAAGAGAACGTTGTTTTCTTTGCAAGCTTCGGAAACACCTTTGAGGTAGCCATCGGGGGGAACAATCACGCCGTTTTCGCCCTGAATAGGCTCAAGCATAACAGCAGCGGTGTTGGGGGTGATGGCGGCTTTGAGGGCTTCTAAATCGCCGTAGGGGACAATTTTGAAACCGGGGGTGAAGGGGCCAAACATTTCGCGATAGAAATTTTCGGTGGAGAAGGAAACGATGGTGGTTGTGCGACCATGGAAGTTACCTTCGGCGACGATGATTTCAGCTTCGTATTTGGGCAAGCCTTTTTTGACATAAGCCCATTTGCGGGCGAGTTTAATGGCTGATTCAACGGCTTCGGCGCCACTGTTCATGGGCAGTACCATTTCGTAACCGGTCAGCTCGGAGAGTTTTTTGTAGAAGAGACCCAATTTATCATTGCGAAAAGCGCGGGATGTCAGACCAATTTTTTGGGCTTGCTCGATGCTTGCCTGAACGATTTTGGGGTGGCAATGGCCTTGGTTAACGGCGGAATAAGCGCTGAGGCAATCGAGATAGCGTTTGCCATCAACGTCGGTTACCCAGGCACCTTTGCCATCGGTTAGGACGACGTCGAGCGGTTTGTAGTTGTGAGCGCCATATTTTTCTTCAATTGCGATGAAATCTTGAGTATTCATGAATTATTTATCTCCTAGTAATGTGTAAAGAACAGCTTTTTGAGCGTGTAAGCGGTTGTGAGCTTCGGGGAAGAGGCGGGAAT